>Ga0153954_1000242_pt1 | contig 48172 bp, 38 predicted proteins | sample TSFL038MetaG_FD_102277 | JGI IMG/M metagenome (GOLD analysis project Ga0153954, IMG submission 102277) | Attine ant fungus gardens microbial communities from Florida, USA - TSFL038 MetaG | ecosystem: Host-associated > Fungi > Mycelium > Unclassified | place: USA: Florida, Wekiwa Springs State...
GGTGTGACACTCTTTCCGCGACCGAAGAGGAACGGGAACAGGCTTTTCCGTTGTCGCCAGGTCCGGTGCCCGGCACTACCGAGGACCAGCGAAGCAATGACGCAAATGGTCAAAAGATCGACACGTAAAAAGAGGAGCCACCGCTCGAGATCGCGGCTCACACGCTCCAGGTCAGCCGCGTTTTCGACCTCGAGGAACGGGGATGGTGTCAAATGGGTGCCAACCATGGCTCCAATGGCCAGGCCCACCAAAATGATCGCAATACCGCACTTTTCTGCGGTGGTGAATCCCAGTGACTGCGCGCAAACCCACACGAACATGGTAACGGCGAATCCTGTACCTATGGCAGCAATAGTTATATCCATGGATTCATTCGTTGAGTTAGTGGTGCATCTGGCAAGTCCCCTTCTGTTGCGTGAGCACCCCCATCCAATAGATGTCTTCTCGTAGGGCAGGCCTTGGCCTGCCAGGGCTGTTCGCGAGAGCCTCGGCCGGCCAAGGCCCGCCCTACAAAAAACTTGCCGGATGCACCAGTTAGGGGCATCCTCGATCCGAGTTTCCGGCAACGCCGATCCTTGGGCCTCGGATGCGCTGGCGATCGCTGGGTTCGAGACTCGGTTCCTTGCAATCTATCACGGATTACGACGATTTGGATAGGGAAGTGAGATGTGTCGCTTGTCTAAAAGTTGCTGGAGATTCACGAGAGGCCTCATCCCTGTCGTCGAGTCAGGGGCCCTTGCGAATTGGGGTCAGTTGATGGAGTGGTGGCCGCTCAACTCGGCGAGGTGATGGGACGGGGTGGGCTCAACGTGGACGAGCACGTCGCGAACGGCCTGAATCTGGCTCTTGATCCGATCTTTCACGGCATGGGCGATGGCGTGTCCCACGGCGACAGTGAGGTCGGGCGCCACTTCGATATGAATGTCCACCAGGTATTCGAGTCCTGCTTTCCGCATGCGGAGTGTCTCGACGTCCATCACTCCGGTTACGGACAACGCGGCATCTCGAACGGAGGCGAGCAGGTCGGGAGAAGCCTGACGATCCATCAGGTCGTGGATCTTGTCGCGGAGCAGGCCGCCGCCGATCCAAAAGACCGTGGCAGCGATCACCAGGGCCGCGGCATGGTCGGCCCAGTGCCACCAGGGTCCGCCCCAGGTGGCGAGCAAGAGCCCGGCGACCACCGCAAGGCCCCCGAGCGCATCGAGCCGAGCATCCCAGGCCGCTGCCATCAAGGGCGTCGAACCCGTCTCACGAGCAACCCGGCTTGAGTATCGAAAGAGTCCTTCCTGGAACAGAGAACCCAGGGCCGCGATCACGACGGCATAGACATGCGGAGTCGGTGACGGCTCGAACAAGGTGACGACCGCCTCCCAGGTGATCGCCGCCGCGAGCAGCAACAGCAGAAGCGCCATCCCCGCGCCAACGACGGCTTCGAGCCGGCCATGCCCGTACGGATGTTCCCTGTCCGCGGGGCGTTCCGCCATCGCCAGAGCGGCCACCAACCCCCCCGAGATCGCGGCGTCGACCAGCGAATGAATCGCGTCGGAAAGCAAGGCCAGCGAATGCCCGAAGAACCCCCCCAGAAATTTCGCCAGACCAAGGCCCAGGCTCAGGGTGAGTCCCCACATCGCCGCCTGCCGGCTTTTCCGATAAAGCTCTGATGTCGCGCTCATCCGCTCATCATATCCGGCGTTTCTCTCCTTGAAACCGCCTTTCACCCAACTTATTCGCAGCCCATGTCGGGTCGCGGAGTGGTTCATCGACCCTGTTCTTCGGAGAACAGGCCCTGGCCTGTCTACGGGAGTCATCCCGGGTCCGACGACGGTAGCCATCCCAGGCCGCCGCAATAACAGGCGAGCATGTGAAGCTTGTCTTGCGGGAAATCGGGAAGAACCAAGTTCCCGGTTCCGTGGCAATGCGAACACGCGCGACCGTCGGCGGGTTTCTGGGGCACCCAGGGCTGGAGTTCGGGATAACGCTGGCTCCCCTTGAAAAGGGCCATGTTTCGGATCCGCTCCACTTGGACGGGTTGAAACCGATGAGGAGGATCCTCGTCAACGAAGACCACGACCCCATCCCGGCAGAGAGCCAGGCATCCCGACCAATCGGGGAGGAGCGGTAACAAACCGATCTGAGCGACCGTTCCGAGCCAATCGACCGTCGGTTTCCGGGCGAGCCATTCGGCAATCCGTTTCTCAAAATACGGCTCGAACTCAACGAAGGATTTCATTGTTAAGTTTTTCGCTCGAATTGATCGAGAATTCCTGGCCTGGTCCGGCCGTGGGTGAAAGAATCAGAGCCAGTTCTCGACAATTCATTATAAGCACTCGTTAATCTCCGACGAGTGAGTCGGAATTCGTACGGACGAAGGAACGACCTAAACCGTAGGATTTCGCCGAAAAATCGACGATTCTTCTAGAGGATTGGGTGCCGAAAAAAATTTCAAAGTATTGTCGACTATTTCGGTCGAATCAGACGAATTGATTCTTGACTGAGTTGGTCGGAAAATGTATTCTTGGTCCTGAGCTAAGCAAATCGATGCTCGCTTTCTTCCAAGCAATCTTGGAGGGGTGGGCAACATGTTTCCGAAATCTGCGCGGCACGATTGGCCGTGCTGCGAGAGAAACGGAGACGGCCAGGCAAGGTGACTCGCCCGCAACCGGCTACGGATGGTGGGAGCGACGACGACGTTGGTCCGCCGAGGTTCGTGGTCTTGAGAGGGGCCGTTTCCTGGCCCCCATGACTTGGAATGTTGGCCCGGGATGGCGTCGAAGGGATGCGATGGGAAGAGCGTAGCCGCTCCTCTATTGGGGGATCGTTGCGCTAGAAATGCGCTTTTTCATCAGAGTGTCTTCATTATTACGACATTAAGATTTAGGGGAGAGAGGAAGGTTTCGATGGAATCGAAAAGGATGACGATGTCAGTCCGTCGGCCCGGTTTTACGCTGATCGAGCTACTGGTGGTGATTGCCATCATCGCGGTTTTGATCGCCCTGCTGTTGCCGGCCGTGCAAGCGGCGCGCGAAGCGGCCCGTCGTGCTCAGTGCACCAATAATCTCAAGCAAATCGGCTTGGCCTTGCATAACTACGAGAGTTCCAACGGATCCTTTCCGCCTTCGTGCAAAGCGATTTCGTTGACGACCTCGCCCCCCTCGGTGACTTTTTTCGACACTGGGTTCAGCACGAATGCTCGGCTCTTGAGCCAGATTGAAGGCGGGGCGCTCTACAATGCGTTTAACTTCTCGTACGAGTACAATGACGCGAGCGGCGGTAACTTTACGGGGGCATCGGCGGTCGTGAACGTTTTCATCTGCCCGTCGGCCGCTCGGTCGGGGACCCGCGATGCGGTGTCGGGCGATCCCAACGCCTCGGCCTACGAGAAGCTGCAATCTTCCGGGTATGGCTACACGGATTACGCCCCCTCGGTCTACACCGACATCAATGTCGTCGGCGGCGCAGCCGTCTCGGGGATCGGCATCTCGAACAGCAAGGCCACGCCGATCGTTCCCTATCGCAACGCCAACACGGCAGCCAAGGGGTTGCTGAAGGATGGCAAGACGATGATCAGCGAGATCGTCGACGGCACCAGCAACACGATCGCCTTCGTCGAGTGCGCCGGGCGCGACGAGCGATTCACGAGCCAGTACACCGAGGGCCAGTACCCCTTCGTTCGGGGCTCGGGGCCTGCCGGAGGTGCCTCGGCTCCGCACCGCTTCTGGCGCTGGGCCGATCCTGGCAACGCCTTCGGCACCTCGGGACAGCCGAACAACAAATATAAGCCGGCGTTTTGCCCACAAGGTCCGTGGACTCCGGTCGGTAGCTGCACCAATCCGGCCGACGGTTCCGCGATCCCCGGTAATCAAGCGGGGGCCAACGAAGAGCCGTTCTCATTCCACTCGGGCGGTGTGAACGCCCTCTTCGGCGACGGATCGGTCCGCTTCATCAAGGATTCGATCAATCTGGCGGCCTTTCGCGGCATCCTGACACTGAACGGCGGCGAGACGGTCTCCTCGGACCAGTTCTGACCCAAGCTCAAGTGGGCGCCCAAAGGCGCCAGACCTGGATGACCCTCGGTTCGCGGCTCGGAGTCGACCGGCTCTGAGCCGTCTCTCCTTCCACTCACCGGAGAGGGGAGTTCCCCAGGTGGGTGGTGAGGAGCACTTGGATCCGGAAACGTCGAGAACGTGATGATCAAGCTCTCCGCGAAAGCGGAATATGCCTGCCTCGCGATCATTGCCCTGGCACGTCGTCGCCAGGACGAGCCGCCGATCCGCACGCGCGTGATCGCCGAGAGTTACCATATCCCCGAAAACTACCTGGCTCAGATCCTGCTTCAACTGAAATCGGCCGGTTTGGTCTACAGCACCCGAGGAGCCGCCGGAGGCTATCGCCTGGCTCGCCCCGCCGAGTCGATCTCGTTAGGTGAAGTCCTCAGCGCCATCGAAGGGCCTCAGGCTCCATTTCGCGACGAACATCAAGGTCTCGCCGCCCAAGTCCTCGCTTCCGTCATGGAGCATCTGCACGCCGCCGAGCGCGCCGTGCTCGACCAAACCTCCATGGCTCAACTCGCCGAACGCTCCACTCCCCACGAGTGGGTAATCTGAATCGCTCCCTCCTCAAAATCCTGGGTAATCCATTCTCTCGCAGAGTGGTCATCGCCCGCCAAACGTCTTATTGCTAAAGGAGATCAGTAAACCAGACACGAAGTTTGGCGGACCGTCTCAAGCTGACAAGATTGCTATTTTGGGAAATTTGGCTTCGATGAGGAGTAATTCGTGTTTTAGGTAAATTAGAGAAGAGATATCGTTTTGCTGCCGATAAGAAGACCCGGTGTCAGCCCTCTGGCCTGACGAACGCGGCTGCGACGTGGCCATTGGCGGACGAAGTGACGATGCGAGATGCGCGAGGCCTCTCGGCTTCCGTCTGCTTTGCGGGTTGGACGATCGGCACAACGATGAGGCGCACAATCAATGACGGGGATCTCTTGGGCGGGACGTCGTGATGAAGCTCGAAGCGCCCGCCGAGCGTCGCGTAAGGCGTTCCGTCCTGGGGCGGAGGCTCTTGAAGAGCGTCGGCTCTTTGCTGCCGGGGACGTGTTGACGTACCACAACGACAACGCCCGGACCGGCCAGAATCTGGCCGAGACCATCCTGGCTCCGGCGAACGTCAATCCTACGAGTTTCGGCAAAGTCGCCAGCTATCCCCTCGACGGCGCGGTCTATGCTCAGCCGCTGTATGAGGCGAACGTTCCCTTTGGCAAGAGCTTCATTAACGTCGTCTTCGTGGCGACGACCAACGACAGCGTCTACGCCTTCAACGCCAACAGCACGGATCCACAAACCGCCTTGCTCTGGCACACGAGCTTCCTCAACCCGGCGGCGGGGGTCACGACGGCGAGCGGAGCGGACCTGGGGGTTGCCGGCAGCTTCGACAAGCTCGGGATCGTGGGGACGCCGGTCATCGACTCTTCGACGGGCACGCTCTACGTCGCCGACCTCCTCAAAATAACCTCGGGCGGTACCTCGAGGATCGTGGAGCAGCTCAACGCGCTCGACATCACGACGGGGGCCGAGAAATTCGGCGCTCCCGTGAACATCGAGGCGACGGTGCCGGGAACGGGGGAAGGCTCCAATACGGTGACGTTCAACCCCCAGAAGGAGCTTCAGCGATCGGGCTTGCTCCTCTTGAACGGTGTGGTCTATGTGGGCTTCACGTCGTTCAATCTTCAGCTCCCGTATCACGGCTGGCTGATCGGGTACAACGCGTCCAACCTGGAACAGGTTGCCGTGTTCAACACCACGCCCAACTCGGTGCAGGGGGGGATCTGGATGGCCGGTGGGGCACCGGCGTCGGACGGCTCGAGCATCTTCGTGGCGACCGGCAACGGCCCGTTCGATGCCGATGTCGGCGGCCTGGAGTATGGCGATAGCTTCCTGAGGTTGACGACCGGTCTCCAGGTGGCCGACTACTTCACCCCCAGCGACCAGGCTTACCTCGCCGACAAGGACGAGGACCTCGGCTCGGGGGGAGTAGTCGTTCTCCCGAGCCAGGTTGGGGGGAGCGCGCCTCTCTTGGTCGGCGCGGGCAAAGAGGGGGCGATCTACCTGGTCAACCGAAACAATCTGGGGCAGTTCGACCCCAACGCCAACCACGTTGTCCAGAACACGTCCCAGCGTTTCCTGGGTGTGGTCAATGGGGGAGACGGCGAGTGGCTGGGTGGTTTCGGTACACCGGCCTATTTTAACAATACTCTCTATTATGGGTCTCCCGGCCGGCCGCTTCAGGCCTTCAGGATTGCGAACGGGCAGATCGATTTCACGCCGACAAGCAGGTCGGCGACGAATTATGCGTACCCCGGCGCGACCCCGAGCGTCTCGGCCAGCGGGACGGCCAACGGCATCGTCTGGACGCTTGAGAAAGGCAATCCGGCCGTGTTGCACGCCTACAACGCGGCGAACCTGGCCGTGGAGCTCTATAACAGCAACATGGCCGGTCCTCGCGACCAGCTTGGCGGTGGGGTGACCTTCGCCGTGCCGACCGTGGCGGGGGGCAAGGTCTTCGTCGGCACGCAAAACAGCCTGACCATCTTCGGCGAGCTGAACCCCGGCCCGGTCGCGTTGCCCCCCACCCGCGCAGTTCGCGGCCGACAACCGCGAGTCGTTCCCAAAGTCGTTCCGAAGAGTAGGCAATTGATTGTGCGACATCCTCAGCATCTCCTGGTGCGTCGTCCTCGCCTTCGCTAGCGGTCGCTCGTATGTTCTTTTGAGGACACACGGAGATAGGGACGCGCCGGGAGCGTGTTAGTACGCTTGTCCTGGCACCACACCCCTTTGTAGGATGTTGAGTAAAGGGGAATCGCGAGAGAAATGGAGCATCGCGACCCTTTGCGGAGGATTTCGTGATGCGGAGTCGGCGACGGGGATGGGCCTGGGTGAGATTGGTCGTGGTCATGCTGGTGGCCGCCCTGGCGACTGTGGGGGCGTCGCTGGCGCAGAACCCCGCGGCCAAGGGGAAGGCGGCACGCGGTAGAGGCCGTGAAGCCAAGGGGGAGCCTCTCAAGAAGGCGCTTCCCAATGCGGCCGACCCGCTCGAAAATCAAGGGCTCGACCTCGACAAGGGCGCGCTCGCGGGCATGGTCCACTACCGCCTGAAGCTCAAGGCCGGCGATGGAGCCTCACTGGCCGTGACTTATTACCCAACCTTCCCCGCTCGCCTCGGAACAAATGCCCCGGTGATCCTGATGGTCCATGAGAAGGATCGCTCCGGTAAGGATTTCGAGGATCCGATCGCCGAGTTGAAGAACCAGGGGTTCGCCGAGCATTTGCAGAGCCTCGGCTACGCGGTGCTGACCCTTGACCTGCGCGGTCATGGGGCCAATGCGCGACGGGCGCTGACGACTCAAGATTGGCGGACGATGATCGACGACCTCCAGGCGGCGTACCAGTTTCTCGTCGATCGCCACAACCGAGGAAAGCTCAACCTGGCGAAGTTCGGGGTGCTCGCCCTGGGTGAAGGGGCGAACCTCGCGGCGGCCTGGGCCCATTCGCCGGGGGGAGCCGTCTCCAGCGAGGGGCGGACCAGCGACCTCGGGGCCCTGGTCCTGGTTTCGCCGATGGCCGAGGGGGAAGGTTTTCATCTCGGGCAGTTGATGGCGTCGCTCGGCCCTCGCATCCCGCTTCTGCTTCTCGCCGGCGAACGTGATGCCGCCTCCAAAGACCAGGTCCGCACCGTCCGTCCCATCGTTGAGCGTACCCGTTTGAACCGCGTCGAATTCTTCCCTTCAGCGCTGCATGGCTACAAGTTGTTGCGGCTCGAGCCCAAAGTCACGGCCGTGATCACCAAGTTCTTCGAGGGGATGGTCAAGAACAAGGCCGTGGACTGGGAACCCCGTTACAACCTGACGCCCGTCGCCTACGGCGACATCCAACTCGTTCGCGGCACCAAGACGTCGAACGCCACGGATAAGTCGAAAGACAACGAAAAGGCGAAAGCGAAAGCGAAAGAAAAAGACGCCGCACCAGCGAAGCAGCAAGAACCCGAGTAAGCCGGGCCAGTTTTGACTTCCCTTCTCACATTCCCGCTCGCTCACGCGTACGGGGTAGGGAAGAAGGTCCCTCGTGACAACGCCAAGGGTTCAGATCGGAGAGGAAGGCGGTCGCTCATGGAATTGCTCGCGGAGGACGCAACCTACCTGGCCGGAGGGCTTGGACTTCTAGGGGCGATCTTCCTGATCGTGCTCAAGGTGACTCAGCAGGGCCGCTATTTGATTCGAGCCCTGATCGCCCTGAGCCTGGCCGCGATCGTGCTCCTTGTCGAGTGGTTTTGGGTCACCGACAACGAGCGGATCGAACAAGTCGTCAATGATCTGAGGCGCGCGGTGGCCGCCTCGGACGCGCCGGGAGTCTACGCGCATTTGACCCCGGAGGTCGAGTATTCGCAGCCAGGTCGTACGTTCTCCGGGGACGAGACACGGCAGTTCATCGCCGACCAGCTCAGACACGTCACGTTCGACTTCGTTCGGATCACTCAGCTTGAGACCCATGCCGGTAGCCAGTCAGGCCGCGGCAGCGCGGTCTTCCGCGTTCTGGCCAGCGGAACTTATCGAACGGACTTCGCGCCGATCAACTTCGGCACGAACAGCCTCGACTTCTCGCTCGGCTTTCAGCAGACCAAGCCGGGGGTTTGGCAAGTGGATCGGATCAGCATGACCCGTCCCCCGCGCGAAATGCCCGCGCCCGGTGGCATCGCCATCCCCAGAGGCAGCCGGCCCATGTTGCAGCCCCATCCCCCACAGTCTCACTTTCCCTTCCCCAGGGACCGGTTCATGCGCAGGCGCTCCTCGCGTTCCGTTTCTCCTCCGAGCGACCAGGAACCCAAGAGCCCTGAAGTCCCAGAGAAAGAGGGGGGGATTCTCAATCCGGAGATGTTCGATCGCTTCGCGAAATAGGTTCCAGTAAATCGAAAAGCCAAAAGGTACCTGTTCCCAAAAGTGTGGAACGATGGATCTGACGTCAGGAAAGGAATGTCTCTGACGGGCACTCTTGTAGGGCCTGCTGAGCCCGGCGCGAGAGCCTCGGCCTGCCGAGGCTTGCCCTACAAGTCATCTTGAGCGTCACTCTGGTTTGCGAGCGAGAAAGCAGCAAAAGGGTCAATGCGATCGGGGTTCCTCCGGCCAAAGCGGCGGGAGAAACCCCGATTATTTTGCAAACATCTGGATATGGGATCACGTCGAGCTCAAGTAAGGGTGCGCTGACGGATCCTGGGAAGGTTCCCGGAGGAACGATACGGAGAGCCAGCCGTCAAGGTCACCTCAGCGTCCCAGCTTCGCGTCCTCTTGCTTTTGGAGTTGTTCCTTACGGTCGGGGTACTCCAGGACGATGAGCTTGTGCTCCTTTTCGTCGTAACCGTATTCCTGGTAATAGGGGAGCTGGGGTAAGGCGATGTTGTTGGCCTTGATGATTTCGGTCATGAACTCATCATAATCTTTCGGGTAGCGGTCGTTCGTGGCCTTGTAAAGGTTCACGGCCTGTTCGATTAAGAGCATCGACGTTTTGCCGATGATGGTGACGTAGGCATTGCCGGGAAGAGTGATCGGGTCTTTTGCGGTGATCTTGGTCGTGGCGACTTGCGCACCCTGTTGGAGCTCGGTTTCGGCGTTGCGCACATCCTGCGTTCTCTTGCCGAGGATCTCGCGCGTCTGGATGGGGGCGGGGTTAGCGGCCGGGGCCGGCGCTTGGTTGGCGGCCCCGCCGGCATTGGGAAGGTGACGAGGTTCCTCGCATCCGGCGGCGAGGACGAGGAGGCAGGGGAGAGCGGAGAGCCGGAGGATTCGCGATCGCGTACGCACGGGGGACGCTCCTAACCTAGACGGAATACTTACGACTTACTCGGGGGATCGGTCGTCCCCGTCCAGTCCCAACTGCTAACCTCGGGCAGAAGGTCGTAGCGCGTCAGGTCGAAGTGGAGGGGGGTGACGGTGATGTAGCCGTCGCAGAGGCTGGTGACGTCGGTCTCAGGCCCTTCGAGGTGGTAGGGCGGGTTGTACGTCATCCAGTAGTAGGTTCGTCCTCGGGGGTCTTGCCGGCGCTCGAAGCCTTCGCCGTAGCGTCCGACACCCATCGGTACGACGCGGACCCCCTTGGGCTCCCCTCGGGAGTGGGCCGGGAGGTTGACGTTAAACAAGGAACCGGCGGGGGGACGATGCGCCAGGATCCGCTCGATCACCCGTACGGCATGGCGCGCGGCGTGGGGATAGTCGAAGTGCTCGGCGAGCTCGAGCGAAACGGCGACGCTCGTGACCTTGAAAAAGGCCCCTTCGATGGCCGCAGCCACCGTGCCCGAATAAAGCACGTTGATGCCGGCGTTCGACCCCGAATTGATCCCCGAGACGATCAGGTCAGGGGGACGAGGCATCAGCTCACAGATGGCGAGCTTGACGCTATCGGCCGGGCTCCCTTCGACCATCCAGCCCAGGGTGGTGCCGTCGTCATCATCCACCTGCTTGACGACCAGGGGGGTCAAAAGCGTGATTGAATGGCCGACACCGCTCTGCTCCATGGCGGGGGCGATCACCGTCACTTCGCCCAGCCGCTGGAGCTCTTTGCGGAGTGCCCGCAAACCGGGGGCGAACACGCCGTCATCGTTGGTCAGCAAGATCTGCACGGGTCGCTCACCGCACCAAGAACCGCGCCGGGGCCACCTCAATCATCCGGCCGGTCCCTTCCGGCTCGAGCCGACCGTACGCGATCGTAACGGGCCCGATGGACCAACGTCAATCGACCAACTCACTTCGGTACGGGTTTGCGAATTTGCCCGGATGTCGCCAGGCTTGCTCAATGGCCCCTGCCGGCACATTCTTCCGTCATGAGAGTCCTGATTCATGAGCGAGCGAGTCAACAGTGTGGTCCGGAGAGCCACTCCCAGCTTCTCTGATTTTCGTGTATCCATTATTATCCCCTTATGTGGTAGCGGCCTGTCGTCCCAACCCTTTGATTTTCGAACGATTTCTCAGTTGGTTAGGCCATGTAGCCCCACTTGATTTAACGCCTGAGAATACGGCCGAACGCAGGGATCAGATCGCTTTTCATCGTGAAACGAGGAATCGACCGATGAATCGACGTAAGTTTGTGAAAATGGCGATCGGAGCGACCTTGGCCGTTGGTACGGCGGGTGCAGCGTATCCGTTTTTAGAGGCCAAGTGGTGCCGAGTGTTGCGGCGGACCTTACAGGTGCCCAAACTCCCTTCGCCGTTTGAGGGGATGAAGGTGGCGTTTCTCTCCGACGTGCACCACGGAAAGTTCGTCCCCCTGAGCTACATCCGTCATGCGGTCGACCTGGCGAATGCGTTCAAGCCGGACCTGGTCCTCCTGGGAGGGGATTACGTCACCAAGGACCGCAAGTACATCACCCCCGGAATTGCCGAACTGGGAAAACTTCGGGCGAAGATGGGACGATTTGGGGTGCTGGGGAACCACGATTTCTGGGAGGGGTTGGAGGAGTCGAAGGCCTCGTTGGCGTCGTCGGGGATCACCGAGGTGACGAATCGCGGCGTCTGGCTCGAGCGCGGAGGAGAGCGGCTTCGGATTGCCGGCGTCGGCGACCTCTGGACCGACGAGCAGGACCTGGACGCCGCCCTGGGGGATGCCACCGACCGCGACGCGGTGCTCTTGCTTTCACATAACCCGGACTTCGCCGAAAACTTCGAGGACGACCGGGTCAGCCTGATGCTTTCGGGGCATACGCATGGCGGCCAGGTGGTCGTCCCCGGCTACGGAGCTCCGATCGTTCCTTCGGCCTACGGCCAAAAATATCTTCACGGCCTGGTGCAAGGACCGAGCTGCCGCGTCTTCGTCACCCGAGGCGTCGGCACCGTGACACCCCCCGTGCGGTTCCTTTGCCGACCGGAAGTGGTGCTCTTGACGCTCACACGACTCGAGGCCTGACCGGTCGATCAGGTTATAAGAACGACTTTCCCAAAGCCGTTTGTAAGGCCATCCTCGCTCGAAGCAACGGGGGGGAGTCGTGGTAGCCGACGCTCAGACGGCTCAATTCGAGAGGGCGGCTTGAACCTGGGCGGTTCACCCCGGTTTGAGACGAGAAGGCCAGGCGATAGCCGGCCTGATGGGCGAGCCGTAGCGTCTGTTCGTCGTAGGTTCCGGACCAGCCGAAGGGGTACGCCAGCGAGTGCACCTCGCGCCCGATCTCGCGCTCGAGGATCCGCTTGGATTCCACGAGCTCGTACCGTTGTTCGGCCTCGGACAGGGCCGAGAGCCGCCGATGGTCGTGGGAGTGGGCTCCGATCGTCATCCCCGAGCGGACCAACTGGCGGACCCCTGGCCAACCCATGAACGAGGCGCGGCCCAGCGCGTCTTCATCGACATCCACGCCGGCGCGTTCCTCGAGATGCGCTCGGAACCGGGGTTCATCGCCGACCTTGCCGTCGAGGTAGAGCCCAATCACGGCCATGATCGGGGCGATGCGAGGTCCGGAGGGCAAGTCGACCGTGATCGGCTCGGGCCAGTCGAGGGCGACGCGTTCCCGGCGCGACTGGTTCAAGACGTAGGCGACGTGGTCCCACCAGGGAAGCCGAGGGTTCTCGAAGAATCCGGTCGGAATGAAAAAGGTCGCCGGCGCCCCGAGCTCTTCGAGGATCGGTAAGGCGACCTCGAGGTTGTCGCGGTAGCCGTCATCGAACGTGATCAGGGCCGTGGGCCGGTCGACGGCGAATCCCGAGTCGGCCAGCCCGACCAACTCGTCGAGGGTGATCAGATGAAAGCGGTCGCGGAGCTGCGTCACCTCCGCGCGGAAGGCCTCGGGCGAGGCCGAGTAGACGCCGTGGAAGAAGGGACTCGCCGCCGGCTCGCCGATCCTGTGGAACGTCGCGACCAGGATCGAGGATCGACGCGCCCCTCGCTCCAAAAGACGGATGAGCCCCAGGTCGACCAGCCGCCTCGCGAGAAACTCTCGTTTGTTAGGTATAAGCATAGTCGGCTTCAAACGGCGACAAATGGAAGGTCGTTCCCTCGGGGATCAGGCAGCCTCGGTCGCGGAGGGTGAATTCGAGGTTGTGGGTCGCGCTGTAGCCGGTCATCCGCAGGGCGTCGGCCATCCACGAGGTGCCGCCGAAGCCGATGGCGTAGTCGGCTCCTTGAGACCGAAGCTCGGCGGTCAAGGCCGAGACGGCGGCGTGCCAGGAGGCGGCCTCAGGCTCTCTCACCAGGCATTCGACGACCTTGCCGGCTCTGATGTTCCCCTGCTGCACGACGTTCAGGATCGCGAATCCGAGAATGTGCTCTTCCTCGAGGATCAACCATCCCGACATTCCCTTGCGAGGGTAGCGGAGCATGTGCCCGAGGCGGGCGGGGTCGCGGGAGCTCAGAACCGCGCGCTGGCGGTTGTCATTGAGGATCGGCGCGATCTCCGGCCCGAACGCCTTAACACGCCGCAGCGCCACCTTCATCCAGGGGGAGCGCCCCGGGTTCAAGGCCTGCGTCGCGAGATCCCTGGCCACGCGGAGCGCCTTCCCTCCAGGTCCCTGTCCGGCGACCCTCCAGCGATGGCTCGGGCGCAGCACCTTGCGGAAGACGGGGATCTCGCCTTTGAGCGCGTAGCCGGCCCCCTTCGTGACCCGCCTGGCCTGCTCGTTGGCAACCAGCACGAACTGCGTTGCCCCTCGCTCATGAGCCCGCCGCATCAGGGAGGACCCCAAGGCCCGGTAATCCCGAGAGCCGAGCCAGTCGATCATGTGCAAGGTTGTGACTTTTCCCGTAGGGAGTCCATTCCCCTCGAACGTCGTGGTGTAGATCCCGACGTGACCGATGATCCGCCCCGCCTCGCAGGCAATCAGGCTTCTGGGCGTCTCATCCCCGCCGATCGGCTCGAGATACTTCCACCACAAAACGTCGGGCGCCGCGAACTCGGCATCCTCGGGCGCATGGAAACCCTCGGTCAGGAACCGGCTCAGTTCCTCCAGGTCCTCAACGCTCGGTGGGCGGATCTCAGGGGGCATGGCATGTAGAATACCACGCCCCGACCTCTTCCGAGGGAATGAATTCCCGTCTGGATTCTCGGGAGGCTTTGGGATACACTCATACACTGGATCGCCAATCACCGATCGCGGGGAAATTATCTCTCGTTGCCCCTAGCCCCAGATGAGGCGCTCGGACATGAGCACCATCACTTCCAAGCCGGCAGTTACCCCGGACGACCTCCTGAAAATGGCGGACGGCGACCGCTATGAGCTCGTCGACGGTCATCTTGTGGAGCGCGATATGGGGTTACAGTCGAGCTACATCGGAGCCCGTCTCTCTTACTTGATCAATCGATCCTCGGAAGAGCATCCCTACGGGTGGATCCTTGGCGCAGACTGCGGCTATCAATGTTTTGCCGATGACCCTGACCGAGTTCGCAGGCCCGACGTTTCGGTAATCCGCCTGGGGCGATTGCCCAACGAAGCCCCTCCTGTGGGATACGTCCGCATCGCGCCCGATTTGGCCGTGGAAGTCCTTTCCCCCAATGATCTCGCCTACGAGACCGACCGCAAAGTGGAGGAATACCTCCGCGCCGGGGTCCGCCTGGTTTGGGTTGTGAACCCCGACACGCGTACGGTCCTCATCTACCGCGGTGATGGTACGATCGCCGGCCTGCGCGAGCACGACGAGCTCAGCGGTGAAGACACTCTGCCCGGTTTCCGTTGCCGCGTCGGCGAATTGTTCATGACGCCCCGCCAGGTCTGAAGTCGAACCTCCCGCCTCTTGTCCGCTCCACATCGATCCCACCCCAGACCGAGTCGCTTCCCGTTCACCAAGAATCCGATAAGATATGCGAGGTTTTCGATCCGGGTAGGGTGGGCATTGTCCACCTGGTCTTCCGGAATGCTGGTGGGTGGTGCCCAACCTACGAAATGCGGTCCGGAGAATATTCCGAAGGGCCGGGAAGGATTCCCAGGGGTCCGGTCTTAGTAAGACCCGCCGTCTCACGCCTACGCAATCGTGAAAAACTCCCGTCGGTCCGGGAGAGCGGGGGATTGCGCTCGCAACACGCCAAACCCCCGGGAAGATTTTCGGAGCAGTCTCTTAAGCTCGACCTGTGCACTTTTGGGACCGTCGCGACGAGGGTATGAGGAGGTGAATAAGCTTCTCAGGACTACCGTTGGAGGACCCCCATGACCATCTTGACTGAAGACTCCCTGGTGTCACTCGATTCCTTTGCTCCGGTCTTCACCTATCCTCCGCTGTACCGTCGGCTCCCTTCCATCAGGCAGTAATGGCACGCGTTGCCCGGGACGACCTTGACCCGCTTATTATCGGATAGCTTCGTTCCAATCAGATGCAAAGTCCAGTCAAGAAATGAAGTTGCCTCAGATGTAATAAGTGTAAATGTCGTGTGCTTGTATCCGATAAGCCATCCGACCTCGGCTCCTCGCCGAGCCAGGTCCTCGCCAAGCGTCTCCAAGTAATTCATTCTGCCGATGTGACATGCCTTGAGGGCGAGGAGGCCGACACTGCGGAGGCCCAGGGTGTTGTAAAGCAATTCCCCGAGTGCGTTCGCCCTCCAGCGATGGATGCTGACGGTATCCCCATGGGCGAAGATCATCAGCTTCGTTCCAATGTGACAAACCGAAGGATTGAGGCATCCAGGCGTGGTGGAGACGAAATCTGACTTGTTCGCCCTCTGGTAGGCAAAACATCGTTCGTCCGGGATTCGATACCGGCGCTTCCAAATTCTCGCGGAATGGTTGACCGTCGAATCCTCGGGTTGGAGGTTTAGAATGCACACATCGTCCCACTTCGTTGAACTCATGCGACCCTCACTGAGCCCAGCCCGAGAACACACCACGCCTCGAGAAAGGATTCGCGATATTTTTGGCCAGATCCCTTCATCGGGAACTTTGACATAAACCCTGATTTGAATGTTCGACCGAGAGGCTTCGCGGACTGAGAGACGATCCGGATCGGGTTGCCGATTAAGAAGGGGGGGCCGGCGAGGAGTTTGCGATGCCTCAGGAGCAAGCCTCGGGCTATTCCCAAGGTCTTCGACCCTGGGAGTTGTCGTTGAGCTTGGGGTACATGATGAGCTTCGCTCTGGAGAAAGCCTGGAAGTCTTCCAGCCGGTGCGGCCACCTGTTCTTAGCCCCTTCGTCGACGTAAGATCGAGCCCAAGGTTGCCACGGAGGATCGTGGCTTGCCGTCTCGGATTCGTGAGGCGGTGGTTGTCCTCGTTGTGGTCTCAGCTTGGCCAGAGGGCTTGCGTGCTATGTCTCTTTCGACCTGGCGGTTTGTGGCGGCAGCACTCGTCCTGATGCGGAAAGCCTTGGGGGGCTTTCTCGTTGTGGGCATCGGCGGTGCAACGTTGGCCCAGGCGGATGAGCCTCGCTGGTGGCCGGTTCAAGGCGTGCCCAAGGGGGTGGTGCGGACGGGTGATCAGCAGGGCTTTCCGGCTCCCACGGTCTCGTACCAGATGATGGTGCAGTCGGTCGCCGGCCTGGCCGCGAAGGCGGTCAACGAGGGGCGAGGGGATGAAATGGTCTGGGTGGGGACGGATAACTTCGACATCGAGGATTGGTTCGGCCGTCTCACGAAGCGTCACCCAAAACTCGAGACGCGCGCCCTCCTGGCCCCCTGGGAACTGGTCGACCGGTATGTCAAGAACGGAGTGATCCAGGGATACATCCTTTATCGTCTCGACCGTTCCCAAGGAGATTTGAACGAGTATCGCGAGGGGATGGACGTCTCGGTCAACGTGGCCACCAGCTTGGCCGGGCTGCTTGGCGGGATCCTTGTCGATGAGGAGCTTGAGAACGAAGCCAAGCGGCACGGACTCAAGTTGCTGGCCGACGCCCGCGACAAGACGCAGGCCTGGTGCTTCGAAACCTACCGTGATCGCTTCAACCGCCGGATCCTCTGCACCCAGGACCCCAAGAAACCCCACATCCGAGACCTGGCCATTGCCCAAGGGGCGTTCACCGCGTATGGCCCGGGCGAACCCTTGCCCGAAGCGATGCGATGGCTCGAACCGCTTTCCCCCATCGTGGGCTGGAACGGCGGGGATGAATTCAAGTCGACTCGCCTCTCGACGATTTATGGTCATATCCAGACCGCAACAGACTGGTGTATGAACCTTCCCGTGCTCATGGCCGGCACCGAGCGGGTTGAGTCTCCGAAAGTGAAAGGGTTCGACCCCAAGGAGATCGACTGGGACGACACGCGAAGCGCCGTCAGCTTCGTGAGCACCGACGGCGACAACGTCCAATGGCTTGAAGGGAATTTCTTCCGCGGCACCCCGAGCTTTTGGAGCAACGTGGATCGGGGCCGATTGCCGTACGGGTGGTCATCCTGCTTCGCGCACCTCGCGCAGCTTTGCCCCGAGGCGATCGACTACGCGGCAGCCACACAGTTGAAGAACGACACGTTCGTCGAGTGGGGAGGGGGCTACTACTACCCCGACCTCTTCGGTCTCGAGCGTCCAAATCGGTGGGACCTGCTCGCCCAGCATGCCGGGCGGACTCAAGAATGGATGCGCCGCAACAACACGCGAATCATCGGCTTTAACATGGCGAAGGTCGACTCCCCCGACGCCCTCAAGGCGTACGAAGTCTTCGCGGGGGCGACCGAAGGACTGCTCGCGATCTTCGTCTTTCAATACGATCCCTATGAAGGGGGCGCAGGCAAGACCTTCTGGGTCAAGGATAAGGCCGGAGTCGACGTGCCGGTCATCTCCGCCCGTTACTCGCTCTGGGAGCACGCGAACAGACGCCCCCGCGCCGGCACCCCCGCCAAAGTGGCACGCCTGATCCGGGAAACCGTCACGTCCACGCCCCCCACCGAAGGACCTCGCTTCGACTGGGTCATCGACCACGCCTGGTCCTACTTCCGCAACGTGCCGGGACTCGACGAGAACGCTGAGAACATGCCTCAGGAGCGTGCGGAAAGCCGGGGAGGCGTCCGAGGCTACACCCCCGTCATCTGGTGCGCCGAGCGTCTCCCCAAGGACATCCGCGTCGTCTCCCCCGAAGAACTCGTCTGGCGGATCCGCATGAGGCACAACCCCGACCAGACAAAAAAGATGATCGAGTAATCTAAGGACTATTGCAATTCAATTCGTGGGGTGGGCACTGCCCACCATGATTTTGCCTTCCGCGAAAGAGCGGTGAGAGGTGCTCGCCCTACGAAAGACTGATGGGCAGTTTCCACCCCACGAATCTGAGAAAATCTCCGGGCAAGTTCTCGTAACTCTCGCGGTTTGCGCGGGCAGAGATGATGTGATCGGTCTGATGTCGAAGCCTGGAAGCGAACTGGGGCAGTTGACAATATTCGCACCGGTAGCGGGCCCGGCGGCGTATTTGCGTTTGCAGGCTGGCCATCACCTGGCCTTAGGTTCGGACTTCTTGAGGGAGAGGCGGGCTTTCGACTGAAGGATCATGAGTTCGTTGTTTACCCGGAGGTATTCCTCGAGCTCAGCCCGTTCGTCCCGAGAGAGGACGCCCTCCGCGGCCTTGGCCGAGAGCAAGTCGACCCGACGTCGGTCCTCGACTTCAAAGTCGAGCTTGAGGATGGCCCGAGCAGCCTCGGGGGAAAGCGTCCCCTGGTCTGGCTTCACGATGCGCCCCAGATCGCGGAGGCCGTCTTGATGGGAGTGAGGGTCGGATGCACAAACTATCCTTTCTCCAAGTTCCTTATGGTTTTGATCCTACCACGTTCGTGGAATGAATCGGAAACCCAAACGCGGGACTGAGCGGTCGCAAGCTCGCTCGGACCACCAAACCAACTTGGCCGAGGACCGGCCGGATCCGTCCGGTAAACATGTCCGCCGCGAAAAATTCAAGCGCCGGCTCGTGGATCATCGCGGACGCTCCCATCGACCACTTCATGGACGGTGGTTAGAATGGATGGAGAATCTTGCTCTGGAGGATACTCCGATGACGGTAAGAGAATTGCAAGACGGAGCGGCTGGCGGCTGGATCTCCGCTGATGCATTCCGAGTCGATAGAGAAGGAGCCGTCTGCGTGGATCTCGATGCCCTCGTCCATGACGAGGCCGATCCAGAGGAGGATCTCCTCCGAATTCGCCGCAACCGCGACATTTCCGCCGATGAGTCCGGCCTCAAGGTCGGACAAAACAGCCTCGTCGAGGTGCCAGCTGAGGAATTAGCGGGGCGGAAGCTCGCCCTTCTAGAAGATGCAGGCGAGAAAAGGTGGGCGAAAGTTACTCTTTGGAAGCCATGGTCCTATTCCTGGAAGCTGAAGAGCCTACCGGCGGCAAGGTAAGATGCCCGGCCAGGCGATCGATGAGGATCCCTCATGTCCTTAGAACAACCGTATCAACGGCCAGTTTTTAACTCAGCGAAGCTGCCGGTTTCCCCGAGTCAGTATGTCGGCTGGATCGATGCGATGGGCATCCAATCAGCAATGGGGCGATCAATGGATGCCGCAGCAAATTTCATCTTTAAACTCCATATCACCGTTCTTCAATCTGTAGATGCCCTTCCATCACGCCAACGAAAAAGCCTCGATCTTTATCCAGTAATGGATGGCGTTTACTTCGTCACAAGCGATCAGCAGGCCCTTTATACGTTCTTGCGTCGGGTGTTCCGAAGCCTCGCGGAGGAGTTCAATGGAACTACCGAAATGAGGCATCGATTCCTAGTCAGGGGAGCGCTCGCTTGCGGTCCGGTTGTCCATGGGCGTGAATTAACCCCAGAGGCAAGCGCCGTACTCCAGGCTCATCCGACGTATCGAGATTCCATACTGCTTGGCCTGCCGATGATCCAAGCGTATCTGACAGAACGCATGGCTCCTCCTTTTTCTGTGTATGTGCATGAATCCGCGAGAGCGTTCGCACCTGATCCTTTTGAGCCTATCCGCGCGACATGGTGGCGGTGGTTCAGAGCGTCGCATAACGACCAATGGTTGGCACTCGCAAGTAAGCTTCACACCGAATTAGGGCGGTACTTCGATTGGTGCAAGAATCGATCGTCAGAGATCAACTATGAGATAGCAAGCATCGAGAAGCATAAACAACTGGCGAAGGAATATTTCACGGATGTTGAGATATCAGGGGATGCTTTCCTGTAACTTGATATGCTTTCTCCTGGATGGCTCTTCGGGCGGTTTCTCACTCAGAAGAAAAGTTTGCACCGCCCGATGGAGGATGCGTAAACAATTGTTTGAATCATGAGATTTGTATATATTTCCCTGGGCCGCGGCCTCCAGTACCACCCTTCATTCCCCGCATGAGGAACGATCTCTCGATCTCGCGGGCGTCTTGCTCTGAAGCGGTGGGAAGACAAAGCCACGCCGGTGGATGACTGTGTTCCTGTTTTCGTCGACCAGGATCGTCAGCGTCATCGGGAGCAAACATCGCAACACTCCCGCCTGCTTTGGCTCAGTCTCATCAGTGAGATTCATCCGAGTCATTGTTCCGTCATCGCGCCCGATTGCCAAGGTCGTGATCTCGGGGGAGAACACTACGGAGCTTGCCGGCTCACCGTCGACCTTGACCGTCCGCCTCAGAGCGCCCGTGGCGGTGTCCCAGAACTTGACCTCGCCGGGTCTTTCCAGTTGGATGCGATCCCGGAGGCTCGCGCTTGCGATCGTTTTCCCATCGAGCGAGAACGCCACCGCCAACGTCCAGCCGGGAGAATGTCCCTTGAGTGCCCACCTCGGGGCGCCTGTCGGCACATCCCAGAGCCTCACCGTCCCATCCCGGAACGCCGCGGCCATCATCGCCCCGTCCCTTGAGAAGGCGAGCGCACCTGTGCTACGAATTTCCCCCTTCATCGTTGCTTTCGGTGCGCCTGTGCGCGTGTTCCAGAGCCTGATCTCGCTGGATGCACCGGAGCTGTGCTGGTGCCGGAGACTGCTGCTCGCGAGCGACCCGCCGTCAGGGGAGAAGGCGACCACCATGACTGAGGAGCGAGGGACGACCTGTCGCCACATGGATTTGCCGGTCGTTGCGTCCCAGAGGATCAGCTCACCCCCCCGTTGCGTGGAGCCTTGATGTCCGCTCGCCAGGGTTTTGCCGTCAGATGCGAATGCCAGCGTGATGACCGCATCAGGCCCCTGACAGGTCTGTCGCACACGGCCTGTCCGCAGGTCCCAGACCTGGATGGTGTGGTCGGCCCTCCCGACGGCCACGGTCTTGCCGTCAGGTGCGAAGGCGAGCGCCTGCACCCAGTTGCCGGTGCCGGACAAGTTGTGCAACTCAGGTTCTGCCAGTAACGGCAGCCGCTCCCCCGTGCTCGCGGTCCAGATTCCGATTTGACCAAATTCAACAAAGGAATCTTTGACAGTTCGATAACCGTCGATTCCTCCGGCAATCATGGTTCCGTCGGGCGAGAATCGGATCGAGACGACTCGCTGGAGGTGCCCCGAAACGTTCCAGAGGGCTGTTCCTGTCTGCAGATTCCAGGCTTCCAAGGTACCAATCGACTTCGCCCCGCCTCCGCTGACCAGCACCCGGCTGTCGGGTGAGAACGCCAGTGATCGGAGTGGGGCTGGGGATGTGGCCTTCAGATCGAGCCTATTTCCACTCGTCCCCTCCCAAATCCTCGGTTCGAGGCTCCCCTCGCCCACGGCCGCGACCAGGCGCCCATCGGGTGAGGCCGCGACGGCTCGCACCGGCAACGAGTCCTCGGCCAACACCAGTCGCAGCACGGCCGCCTCGGGGTCCCAGAGGCGGACCCCTCCATCTTCGCAGGCGGTTATCAACTCCTTATCGGAAAGGAAGGCGAGTGCCCGGACGATCCCTCCGTGTGCCAGGGTGTGCCGCAACTCACCGGTCCGAGCGTCCCAGAGCTTGACGGTCCGGTCTCCACAGCCCCCGGCCACGATTTTGTCATTGGGCGAGAACGCGACGGCATTGACCGGGAGCTCCGCCCCCTCCCACTCTCTCGCCACCTCGCCGAGCTTTGCCGACCAGAGTGTAACGCGCCCCAACTGATCGGCGACGGCGATGGTCGACCCGTCGTGCGCAAAGGCCAAGCCGTTGAGACGCGACCTCGCCTTCCCCTTGAGCGTCCGCAATCTCGCGCCGGTGGAGACATCCCAGAGAATAACGACATGATCGGCGGATCCGCTCGCCAGGGTTTTACCGTCAGGGGCGAAGGCAACGGCGACCACCTCGGTGTCATGCCCCCTGAATGTCCGGCCGAGGGCTCCCGTTCGCGCGTTCCAAAGCCTGACTTGGGTATCCCCGCCCCCCCCTCCGACCCATTGGCCATCGGGGGAGACGGCCACGGCCTCGATGGTGTCCATGGAACTGACGCCGGCCGCTCCCTCCCCAGCCAGTGTCAAGTGGCGGGCGCCGACTTCTACGAGGATCAGAAGCACCGTCAGGGCGACCACGAGGTGACGAAGACGGCTCTTGGGACCAGCAAAGCTGTTTGGCATTGTGGAACCTCGCGAGGTGTTACCGGACCCGTCGATGATTAGCGTAGCGAAACCTAAAATATATAAACAGCAAGATGATTTTTGGCAAAAAATTTTCTTGATCAGGGCGAGCCACTCGTCGGAGCGATCCAGCAGGTGAGTGATGGTGGGAATGAAGGTCGGCACGCTGTACCAAGATCACAATTGTGGAATGAATCGGAAACTTAGGCACAAGACATAACGATTGTACGCTCGCCCCGACGGTCCAACCAGCCTCGTCAAAAACGGGATGGATCCGCCTGGTAGGTTCGTCTCTCGTGAGGAAAATCGACAATCGGAAACCGCACCCTTGACGCTACTGTGAGTCTAGTAGATACTACGATCATAGTAATCTCGAGGAGGGAATCCGATGCCGCATGTCCGTCCGTCGGAGTTGGAGTTGCAGATGCTTTCGGTCTTGTGGGACCGGGGTCCGTCGTCGGTGCGCGCCGTGATGGAAGCGATGCCGGACGGGAAGGATCGTGCTTATACTACGGTTCTTTCGGTGATGCAGGTTCTGGAGAAGAAGAAGCTGGTAGGGCACACTCAGCAAGGGCAGGCGAACGTCTATCATCCGCTCAAGAAGCGGGAACAGGTGCTTCGTCCGTTGATGAAAGACTTGCTTCGAAACGTTTTTGGCGGGAGTCCCGCGCGGGCGTTGCAGTGCCTGCTCGATGGGAACTCGGTTGACGAGGATGAACTGGCGAAGATTCGACAGGTGATCCAGGAGGTCGAGGGGGAAACTGGCCAGCAGGGGGACGCATCATGAACATGTTTGTCGTCTTCGACCAGGCGGATTGGCGAAACTTGGTGTTCACGCTTTTGCACACGCTTTGGCAGGGCGGGTTGATCGCCTTGCTGGCCACTTTGATCCTTCGGCGAATTCCTGGGAGCCAACCAGGAGCGCGGTACGTGCTGGCGCTTGCCGCTCAGTTTGCGGTGCTGCTGGCGGGGTTGTTCACGTGGGCGGTGCTGGGGTACGAGCCGTCTCGCGTCGAGTCGGCATCCGGGGCCCATGCGGCGTCGGGTGTTGAGGTCGATTCCCGGACGCCCATCTCGAGTCCGTCGCCTCGCGCCGAGGTGTCTCAGGACGCAAGAGCCGGTTCGATCGTGCCCGGGAAATCGCCTTGGGTGCCGGCGGTCGCGATCACCTGGCTGGTCGGCGTGGGCGTGATGCTCATCCGCGCGACGGTTTCGACGCTCTCGGCGCTTCGCTTGACGCGAGGCGAAATGTTGGACGATCGGCGCGTCCTCGCACTGATCGAGGGTGTCAAGCGCGAGATCGGCATCCGCCGGCCGATCCGGGTCGTTGCCGGAGAAGCGAACCTTGGCCCGGCTGTCTTGGGGTTGGTCTGGCCGACCTTGATCGTACCGGCGAGCCTGATAACCGGCCTGTCGCCCGAAGTATTGCGGGCGATTGTTGCCCATGAGCTCGCGCATATACGAAGGCATGACTATGTCGTCAATCTTGTGCAGATGTTCATGGAGTCGCTCTTGTTCTTCAATCCGTCGGTGTGGTGGCTGGGGCGCCAGGCTCGACTTGAGCGTGAGGCCTGCTGCGACGCCTTGGCCGTACGGCTCACGGGACGCCCCCTCGAATATTCGCGCGTTTTGGCCGATTGGTGCGAGCAAGCGCGAGGGATCTCGACGGCGCCGGCCATTGCCTTGGCGTGGGCGGGCAGGGGGGGCTCATCAACGCTTCTGGAACGGGTGCTGCGAGTTCTACGTCCGGCCGAGACGCCCCGAGTGCGTGTCTCGTGGTCCGGTCTCCTGATCCTGCTTTTGGTGGGACCCTTGACACTCTTGGGGCTTCAACGCGGGACGAGCCGAGCCGTTGCCTTGGCCGCGAAGGTCCTGGCCCCTGCCGAACGGGTCGAGAGGTTGAAACAGGCTCAGGCCGAATTGGCGCCGCTGGAATTGCCCGGAATGGGGAAAGCCACCCTGAAAGGGACGATTCGAGAACCCGGAGGCAAGCCACTGTCCGAACCGGTTCAGGCCTCGGCGATTGGCAAGACACGAGCCGGTGGTTATGGGGATGGACTCGGTTTCTTGAAAGAGTCGTTCTCGGTGGAACTCGAAGCCGGCTTAGTTTGGATCCATATCCAGCCGGAAAAGTTCGCGCCGACGATCGTCGGCCCCTTCACGGCGAAGCCGGGAGCAACCGTCAGTGGAATCGACGTCGTGCTCGAGCCTGGGTTTCGTTCACGGATCCGCGTGGTCGACGAGCATAACACTCCGATTGCCGGTGCCCAGGTCAGCTATAACTTGACCATCGCAGGGAGCACCGTTGGCGTCCACAAGGACCACCCTACCGATCGCGAGGGCTATTTGACGGTCCCTCACGCGGCACGAGGGGCTTATTCGATCTCGATCAAAGCCCCTGGTTTTCAAACTCTTCCGTCCCGTGTCGCGACCTTGACGCCTGATGGAACGACCACGTTGAGCCTCGTCCATGCCCGGCCAGCGCGAGGCGTCATCGTCGCTCCCGACGGAACGCCGATCGCGGGAGCGACGCTGAGGCCGTTCGCCAAGTATCAACCTCAGATGTCTTATACATATGGACTGACGGAACCGGTCATGGCGACGACAACGCAAGACGGCCGGTTCATCCTTGATGGGCTGGACGACGACGCGAGCTACACCATGATGATCGAGACCGAACACCACGGCCGACGTCTCGTGGCGGACGTACGCGCCGGCCAAGAATCCTTGCGGTGGACCGTTGGGCCTGACCTGACGATCACGGGAACGATCCAGGGGAATATCGACACACTTTCCAAGGCGCAAGGGAAGCCGGTTGTCAATGTCATCCAGCATGGGAAGGCAGGTTCAAACAGGCCTGGGCTTCGCGGAGCCCTTTTGCAGTCGACGGTGCCCGTGGAGCGGGTCGAGGGTGGCGGCCGGTTCAAGGTCAGCGGAATCGTGCCCGGTGAAGTGACCATCGAGGCCGGTGCGCATTCCGCGCGGCTTGATGTGGAAACGCCCGAGACACCGGTGACGATCGACCTCTCGGCTTCCCTGGCTCAGGAGAAACGGCGGAAGGTCCTTCTCCGCATCATCCCGTCCGACGGGACCGCTTTGCCGACGGGGACGGTTGAAGTCCATACCACGGAAACGGATCGTGATGCTCTTACCCGAATTCTGAACCTACCGCTTCAAGCGGGCGACGCGACCTTTGATCTCCCCACGCCGGGTAAGGTGAGTTATGAGCCAAAATCCGTGATTGGATATTGGTTCAAGGAGGAGATCATCGATGTTCCGGAGGGCGACTCGCCGTTTGTGGTCGAGGTCAAGGGTGTGCCTGCCGGGGCACTTGTGGGCCGGGTACTCGAGGCCAATGGAAAGCCGGTCACAAGCTTCGTGGATCTCAGTGTCTCGACGGTCGAGAAGCCACCGGGCCTGGACAATGCATCCATCCACATGAATAACATCCGCACCGACGCGGAGGGGCGGTTTTTCCTGGGGCCATTGCCGATCGGTGGCACCTATATCGCGGTGGCGAGCGTAGGGCACAACAGGCAGGTCAGCAAGCCTGTACGGCTTGATGGTACGAAGGCCACCGAGCAGATTGAACTGCGTCTGGCCAAGAACGCGACAGCCCGTGGCCGCGTGGTCGATCCCGACGGCCGACCGGTTGCAGGCGCTCCGGTGAGTCTACGGTTCACCCATCCTCAGGCGTTGATCAAGTGGAACCCGCCCGCGTCGACCGACAAGGATGGCTGGTTCCAGTTCGATGACCTCAGCTCCGAGGTCGGGCCGTACGAAGTCTCACTCGACTTCCGCCGGAACTTCGAGCCGGCCGAGGCGACTTTGAACCCCGGCGGTTCGCCGGTCGAGATTCGGCTCATGCGAGGTCATGTAATTATGGGTTGTGTCATCGATACGAAGACCGGCTGGCCGATCCCTGGTCTCGAGGTTTACGCACACCGTCTCCAGTGGCGTCGTGGGGAGCGCTTTGGCTTCGAAGCGGAGTCCAAGACCGATCAAGACGGACGGTTTCGCTTCAGCAACCTTCCCGACGATTCACTTGAGCTGGGCGTTCGCGACGCCACACTCCAGGAACCGGAACCGGAGAAGGTACGCGGTGTGGACGTCGATCAGTCCCGCCCCGTCGAGATCCGCGTGGCCTTGCCGGAATGGAGCCGGCTCAAGCCGGCACCACCTTCTCGGCAGTGAGATGCTGCCTGAAAGGACTTTGATGTCCATGGAGTATCAAGACGTCTAATTCTGATGGTTTATAAGACTCCGAGAGAGACGGCCCCTTGGCCTGTGGCCCAGGGGCCGCCGTCATTTTGCCCTCACCATCCGAATCCGGGGCTTGTGGGGGCGAGGGCATGTCCGTGCTCGATGAGGGGGCGGGCGTTGGGTCCGGAGGGGATGCCGGATTCGAGCCAGGCGGCGGTCGGGGCGCACATGAGGAGGCTCAGGGCTTCGGGTCCGCCGCCGTGGGAGGCGTAGGGGACGCCGAAGCCGGAGGCCAGGGCACCGATGGCTCGGATCTCGGTGGGGCCCCCCGCGCGGCGGAGGTCGGGCTGGATGAAGTGGCAGGCACGGCGGGAGAGGAACTTGGCGAAGGACTCTCGTCCGTACAGGTTCTCGCCGGTGGCCAGGGGGACGGTAAGGCGCGAGGCTAATTCGACGTAGCCGTCGAGGTCTTGTGCGGGGATGGGCTCTTCGAGCCAGTAGACGTTCCACTCGGCCAGGGCGCGGCCGCGTCGGAGGGCCTCGGCGACGGTCCAGACCTGGTTGGCGTCGGTCATGAGCGCCACCCCTGGGCCCACCTCCTTGCGGACGGCTTCGACACGCTTCAAGTCTTCCTCGAGGGTCGGCGCACCCACCTTCATCTTGACCCCGGTGAAGCCCACGCTGACCGCCTCGGCGCACTTGCGCCGGAGGGCATCCAGGTCGTAGTTCAGCCAACCCACCATCGCGTAAGCGGGCAGGCGGTCGCGGTAAGCTCCCCAGAGCTTGTAGCAGGGGACGCCGCAGCTCTTACCCACCAGGTCCCAAAGCGCGACGTCCACGGCACTCAGGCCGAAGGTGGCCAGGCCGAACGTGCCGTGGTACTCGGTCTCGCGCTTCAGGTCCTCGAGGATCTGGCCGACGAAGAATGGGTCGCGGCCGATCAGCTTGGGAGCGAGTTCGGTCTCGATCAAGGTGGCCAGCGTCTTGGGGGCACCGTCGATCCGGCCGAAGCTGCTGCTGGCTCGCCCGACGAGGCCGTCGTCGGCGATGATCTCGACCTCGACCGAGCCGCCTCCGGAGAGAGTTTGCAGGGCGTCTCGAATCGGTTCCTTCGCAGCGGGTCGCACGCTGAAACGGACATCAACGCGTTTGATACGCATGGCGATAGGTCTATCAATTCGGGTTGCGGCTTGTGTCTGGAGCCAGTCCCCTTGCAAGATCCGGGTTGAGGCTCGTATCGTGTGGTTGAACCTTGGCGATGTCCGTTATCTAAATCAAGGTGCCACCTTTCTTTTCCTGAAAAATCGCGACACGTACTTCCGTGTATGCTTTGATGAGTGTCGCGCTGCGCAAAAGTCAAGAGGAATTGGATTGCCCCATCCGCGATGAGCGGGTACAATTAATGGATGGAGTCAATCGTTGATCGCGGGAACCGGCTGGCTTGATCAACCGGTCAAATCCGTTGCGCGACTCAAGAGCGGTTTGGCCCTTCGTTTCGCTCGAGGGAATGAGGGGTTGTCCTGAGGAGGTGGAAACCGTGGGGATTCGAGCCGTCGTGCGCGGACAGTTGAATGCCCGATTGGATTCGGTGGCCAATCCTGCGGGCGTCGAAGTCGAGGAATCCGAGCCACGTGGCTTGATTCGCTGGCTCGATGAGCGTTTTCCCCAACTTTCGCAGTGGCTGGGCGGTCGGCTCGAGATTGAATTACCGGCCCTCGCGGTGAGCGTGGGCGTGCACGCGGTCTTCCTGCTCATTTTGGCGACCGCCGGATACGCCGTGCATCGCGAGCGTCAGCGTGAGTTTCAGACGCAGGTGGTCGACACGTCGATCGCCAACGAACTGAATGCCAAGGTCGAGTTCCAGGATCTCGACATGGGGGACAAGCCGCTGACCCAAACCCCTGCGGCCGGCAGCTTTGCCCCTCAACTAGCGCCGATGACGGTAACTCCGCCCCCGGCTGCGGGGAGCGGAGCCGCGAAGAACGTGGCGACTCCTCCCAGCAACAACCCTTCGGCTCCTCAGCTTGCTTCGCTCGATATCACCCGGGCGTCGAGCGTGGCTGTCCCCTCGGCCTCGATGCTGGGCCAGAACGTCTCGATCAAGGGAAGTGGACTCGAGCACTCCGACAACGTCGAAGGGGCCGTCGACCGGCTCGCCGAGGAGGTCCTCCGCCACCTGGAGAAGGGGCGGACGCTGGTGGTTTGGGCCTTCGACGCCTCGGGCAGCCTGCAAGTCGAGCGCGAGCGGCTCAGCAAGCACATCGAGACAGTCTACAAACATATCAACCAGCTCGACGGCAAGGATTTGAGCCAAGACGGCGGGCTTTTGACCTCGGTCGTCGCCTTCGGCCACGACCGTAAGGCGATGACGACCGCCCCCACCGGAAATACCGAGGAAATCATCGAGGCGATCAACGCCGTCCCCCTGGACACGACCGGCGTGGAGACGACGTTCGGGACCGTGGCCGAGATCGTGCACCGCTGGGGCCGATTCAAGGACAAGCAGGGGAATGCCTACCACACGATGGTGATCGTCGTGACCGATGAAGTCGGCGACGATGAGTCCCGCCTCGAGGAGGCCATCGAGGTTGCGTCTCGAGCCAAGGTGCCGGTCTACGTCCTGGGCTCGCAGGCGCTCTTTGGTCGTGTCGATGGCTACATGAATTATACTGATCCTAAAACCAAGCATACGTTTTATGGCGTGCCGGTCCGCCAGGGACCCGAGAGCGTAGCCCTCGAGCAAATCAAGCTGCCGTTCTGGTATGACGGTTACCAATATGACATGCTCGACTCCGGGTTCGGGCCGTATGCCTTGAGCCGGATGGCGCGCGCGACCGGGGGGATCTACTTTCTGGCGCGGATGGGCTCGGAGCGGATGGGGTTCGACCCGGTCCGGATGCGTGAGTACAGCCCCGACTGGGTGAGCCGCGCGCAGTACGAATCGGCCTTGTCCAAGAATCCGATCCGTCAGGCCGTGCTCGCGGCCGCGCAACTGACGCAGCAGCGAATGGGGCCCCAACCTTCCTTGACCTTTCCCTCGATGGACGGTCCCGAGTTCAAGGAGGTGATGGCGGATAATCAGATCAAGGTCGCACTCACGGCAAGCGTGGTGGATGAGGCTCTGGGACCGATCATGCAGGCGGCCAAATATCGGGACAAGGAACCGTCGAGGCGCTGGCAGGCCCATTACGACCTGATCCGGGGGCGGCTTCTGGCGATGAAGATCCGCTGCTACGAGTATAATTGGGCCTGCGCCATGATGAAAAAAGACGCCCCCAAGTTCCAGAACGCGAATTCGAACGCATGGAAGCTCGTACCGAGTGTCGAAGTCCGCTACAGTGACAAAGCGGCTGCGGCTGCCAAGCAAGCCAAAGATCTCCTCAAACGAGTTATCTCCGAGCATCCCAACACGCCCTGGGCCTTGCTGGCCCAGCGCGAGTTGAAGGACGAGTTCGGCTTTCAATGGGTCGAAACCTACGTGAAGCCGATCGAGCGTTCTAAGGAGAGTGATGCGGCGAGAGAGGAGAAAAAGAAGAAGATGATGAATATGCCGAAGCCACCGGAACCTCCCAAACTCTGATCGGATCCAATCCTTCTGACTCGTCGGGGATGAAGTGTCATGGATCTGCACGTCCCTGCTCCCTCGTCATCGAGCGACGGGCTTTACGAATTGGTGGAGACCAACCCACCGGTCGTGCCCCCTCTGGTACCGCCGCCTCAACCAGTACCCCTGGCTGTGCCCCCGGTGCCTACCGTGCCGACTCCTGCACCCGAACCGCCTGCGGCTGCTGCTACGGAAGGCGCCGCCCAGCCAGCCGCCGTCGCGAAGCCGCGGCGGGGTCTGTTCGGAACGCTCTTGAAACGCGAGGGTAAAGCGGCTGAGTCTCAAACGGTCGAGACTTCCGCCGACGAGGCCAAGGCTGCCAAGCTCAAGAAAAAGCGACGCAAGCGTCGTCGCTACGATGCCCCCTCTTGGGGGGTCTCGCTGGTGGTGCACGTGGTGGTTCTCACCGCGCTGGGGGCCGCGACCTTCACGACCGAAGCCCGCAAACTGGTCGCGAATATCAACTCGGCTTTGGTCTCGGGCAAGGGGGCGGAAGACGAATTGCTCCATGTCCTCGCCACGCCGGGCGAGCAGCGGAGCGACCAATCCGTCGGCAGCGAAGGCTCACCCGCCGCCGGTGGCGGCGAAGCGGGAGGCGGCAGCGGCTTCAGCGGCATCGGGACCGGTCCCCCCTCGGCCACCCCCAAGGTCCAGGGGGTCGGCAAGGGCGTGGGCGAGGGGAACAGCTTGCCCGGCGTCAAGGTCGTCGCGCAAGTCTCGGGCCTCAACCTGCTCCCGTCGGCTGCCAAGCTCGGCGTCGACCTCGGCGGCGGCGGCATGATCGCCGGCGACGTGACTTTCGAGGCCAAGGACGTCGGTGAGTCGCTCGACCAGATCGCTCGCGAGATCCTCCGGCACCTCGCCCAGCACAAGCTGACGGTCGTCTGGCTCTTCGACGAGTCGGAGAGCATGAAGGATGACCAAAAGGCGATCAAGGCGAAGTTCGACCGCGTCGCCACTGAGCTCAAGGTCAACGTGGATAACAGCAAGAAGCAAGCCGCGGCGCTCAACCACGCCATCGTCGGTTACGGCAGGGATCTCCATTACGAGCTCGAGAAGCCGACCATCGACATCGACCTGATCGGTCAGGCCATCGATCGCCTCAAGGTCGATGACTCGGGCGTCGAGAACACCATGGAGGCGCTCCAGACGGTGATCGGCCACTACTCGCCGCTCATCAAAAAGGACCGAAGGCTCTTGATCGTGCTGGTGACCGACGAGTCGGGGGACGACGGCAGCAAGGTCGAAGAGACCCACCAGATCGCCACGAACCTGAAGGTGCCGATCTACGTCATCGGCCGGCAGTCGCTCTTCGGCTACGATCAGGCACACCTCCAGTACGTCGACCCGGTAACGAAGGATGTCTACTGGCCGGTCATCCGCCGCGGTCCTGAGACCGCCGACTTCGAGCTGGTCCAGTGGGATGGCCTGCACGACCGCTGGGACGAGCAGCCGTCGGGGTTTGCTCCCTACGAGCTCGCGCGGATTACCAAGGCCACCGGCGGCATCTACTTCCTCCTCCCCAGCGAAGAGAATATGCGGGTCCGCCAGAGGGAGAAGCTCTACTCGATCCAGACCCTCAAAGAGTATCTCCCCGAATACGACAATCGTCTCGTCTACATGGAGCGACGCAACAAGTCGGAATTTCGCCGCTCGCTCCGCGAGATCATCGAACACACACGATGGAAGTCGACCGAAGACCCGGGCTTCGTCTTCCGCCGTCACTTTCCGATCATGCCCGAACAATTGGTCCCCGCCTGCTCGGCTGAATACGAGAACGCGGCCCACAAACTGGAAGCTCTGCTTCAGATCCAGAAACGTCTGGAAAATCTCAAGAAGCTCCGCGATCGCGAACCGCTCAAGCGCTGGCAGGCCCACTACGACCTGATGTTGGCCCAGATCGTCACCTACCAGGTCAAGGCCTTCGAATACATGGCCTGTATCGAAGGAATGGGCAAGAATCCTCCGCGGCCCAAGGTGATGCCGTCTTCCGAGATCGTTGTCGAGTGGGTCATCGACCACTCACCGAAGCCCAACGCCCCCAAGGAAAAGACTGCGAAAAAATACGCCGAAGCTCAAGCCCTGCTCAAGAAGGTCATCGAAATGCACCCCAGGACCCCCTGGGCCGACCTTGCCCAGGACGAGATCAATCGTGGCTTGAGCTGCCAACGCAACGAGTGGCACCACAATCCGAAGTACAGCGAACGCGCCAAGCTCGTGCCGAAGTATTGAGCCTCAACCTGCCGAGGTCGTCGTCAATGACCTCGGCAGGCCAAAACCTGCCTTCGCCTTCGGGGATGTACGGCAAGGTCCTTGATCGGCTCGCTCTCGAGGGAGCTCACTTCGCGAGCGAGATGACGGCCCCCGCGTGTCGCCCCGGCGCGAAAACCTCCTTGATCACCCGGCGCAGGTCTTCATCGGTGACGGTCGCTAGGTCTCGTTTGAGCTTGGCGGAATCGATCCCCAGTTGCCCCCGCCGGACGATCGAGAAGACGACTCCGTACGGATTCTGAGCGAGGACTTGGTCGGGGAGTTGGATTGTCCCCAACAACAACCCGAGTTGTTGCTGCGTTGCGTCAGGCTCATGATCGTTCAGTTTCGGCTCGAGGATTTCGGCGACGACGGTTTCGATCCGAGCCAAAGCTTGAGCGGTGGTTTCCCCGCCTCGCACCGTTGTGGACACGGCCAGGACTCTTGGGTCATCGAGCGGGGAGAAGAAGAGGGGTTGTCCCGTGGGGCCGCCCTTGCCGAGCTTGGCCGCGCCCGCGAAGAGCCGAGTCGCCAGAACCAGGAAGGGGGCGTAGAGGTCGCTCCCCGGCTGGGGCGCGCGATAAGCGAGAGTGGCCGAGGACTCGGCATTAGGCAGGGGGGATCGTACCGTCAACTCGCGTACCTCGCCGAACCTCGGTTTGCCCAAGGGGCGAGGCGCGGGGATCGGTTCACCGGGAGCGAGCTTGCCGAAATAGGTCTCGACCGCCTTGCGGGCCGCCTTCGGATCCAGGGCCCCGGCCAAGCCCAGCGTGGCGTTCCGAGGCTTGTAATAGCGTGCCCAGCGGGCTTGAACGTGCTCCCTGGTGATGGCGTCGATCTCCTTGAGCTGCCCTCCTTTTCGCCCCGTCCCAGGGGCCGGGTGGATCAGGCTGTGAGCATTGTTGAGCGATGCCAAGGTGGGGAAGGCGCCGAACATATTTGCGACTTCCTGAAGGACGCGCGGCCGCTCGCGTTCGAGGTCGCTGTCCGCCAGTTGCAGATTTCCCATGCGCGCTGCGGCGTCTTGCAGCTCTGCCTCCAGGTTCTTCCCAGGGAGGCTTGTGGAGAAGACCGTATACAGGTCGCCGGTTTGAGCGTTGGCCCCGTCGGGGTAAAGCCGGATGAAGTCTTCAGCGCTTCTCGCCTTTTGCGGACCGGCCGCCGCGGTGATGTACGTGTGCTCGAGGACGTGGGCGAGCCCTGATCGTCCCTCGGGGTCGTGGTGTTCGCCGATCGCGTAGACGACGATCAGAGCCGTCTGCCTCGCCCCTTGGATCGGTCGCAGGATGACCCTCAGGCCGTTCTCGAGTTGGAACCGCTCGCCGCCGGGGATGGGGGACGCAACGTCGTTGGCGACGGCCACGAGGCGCTCCTTCTCTTGTTCCGAGGTCTGTCCGGTCGGCGACGCGAAGCGGGCTCGTTCGGTTCGATCGGGTGGGGCTGGCGACTGGTGGAGGAACGCCCCGGCGCCGGCAGTGGTGAGGCCGATCGCGAGGATCGCACCCGCCATGATCTTGAGTTGGAAAGCACCCGTCGAGCGAATCACTTCTTTTGTCAAGGCTGCGACCTCGGCTGAGACCAACCCGGCCGCCGCCGCTTGTCCGGCCGCGCACTGAGCCGCCGCCCCGATTGTCAGGCTCTTGAGCGCGAGGGGGACGGCCGAGGCGGACTCGCCGCTTAAGATCGAGACGATCAGACCCGCGGAAGGGGCCAGGCCTTGCCGGATCAGCCGGGTGCGGAGCCGCTCTCGGCCTCGAGCCAACCGGCTCTTTACAGTCCCCACCGGGCATCGCAGCTGCGCGGCGGCCTGCTCGTACGTTTGGCCTTCGAGGTCGCAGAGCACCAACGGAGCCCGATATCTATAGGGCAGACAATCGAGCTCCTTGTCGATCATCGAACGTAGTTCTTGATCATTTGTGTGATTGAGTCCTTTCCCTTCCACAGCCGCCTCCTCGATTCCCGGCCGCTCCCGAGTCCGTCGCCGCCTCGCATTGACCTTGGCTCGTACCGCGACGCGGCGAGCGACTCCGTGAAGCCAGATTCCCAAGACCTCACGGTTTCGGATCGACCTTGCCTTCTCGACCAAGACGAGGAACGTTGCCTGAAACGCGTCGTCCACGTCGTGTGGATCGTGCAGGATCCTTCGGCAGACCCCGAGGACCATCGCCCCATGCCGCAACACGATCGCCTCGAAAGCCGTTTGGTCCTTCTCGACGAGGAATCGCTCCAGGAGTTGCCCTTCGCTGAGCGCCGAAAGAGACCCCGTATCGAAGAGATGCCGCACCGAATCGATGACCGAACCGCGTCGTTCGCTAGCCATAGGACTCATATCTCCGGGGAAGCCTCGCTTCTCATCCCCATTGAGTACACCGCGTGGGAGAAGTGTTCCCATTTTCTGAAAACATTCGCCCAAAAGTAACTTGGTGTTGCCAACATGCCGCGCTCATCGCTCTCGAGTCATCCGAAGGTCTCGAGGCCGGCGTTCACCTGGCCGAGGGACGTGCTCGGTTTGGGAAATCGAGGGCGCTGAACGATCGCCGATGGTCGCGTCCGCTCTTCGGTCGGTCATGAGCGCGTGTGGAGACTTTCGACTGAGCATGCGTCAAGTCGTTCACCCTCACCTCCGCGCGTTTTCCGAAAAAACATGGAATCGGAGCTTGGCTCTCATTCCGTGGCCTATGTTAAGGACAGAAGCGAGCCTGGATCCTCGGAAAGGGGATTTGTCCTACCCTGCTTCGATCGCCAGTGTCGAACCGGCTCGCGCCTGCGAGTTTGACATCGTTGTTATGTTCATGATGCCAGACGAAGACCGGAGAGTGATGAGAGCCGGCGCCAACCATCCAGAGGCCGAAGCGCGGTCTCGGGCCCAAGAAACCGGCATCTCGTAGGCCAGCCTCTGTCACGCATGCTAGGAACGCCGTTCAAGCGTTCCCGGTCCCGATGGCATGAATCTAAATTGATCGATTAAACAACGCTTATGTCGTTGTGATTGTGACAGGCCGAATCAGTCGCCGTGCTGATTCCTTAGAGCGGTAATCGCTTGGATAGCACACCCTCAGGCCAGAGAGTGCCCCTGTGGCTCGAAGGAAGTCAAGAGGCCGGTGGGATGGCACACCAGTGGCGCCAGTCTGGGCCCGCTGGTGGACAAGCTGCCAGTGTCACGCCATGCGGCTATCTACATGGCATCGGTTGCTGGTGCATCCTACGCAGAAATCCCGGGGAGTTCACTCCGATCTTCCGGGATTTTGTAGGCGATCCTTCCTCGCAGTGAACATGAGCCGACGAGGCTCCCACCACCGGCCGATGAAAATAAGTGCTTGCTCAAGCAACGGCTTGCACTTCCTTTCCAACCCAACGGCTTGGAATTTCCCACTCGCTTTCAAACAATAGACAGCGAGCCCACTACGGGCGTGTCCGCGTTCGACCTCCGCCCGAGGGAATCTAGGGGATGTTCGAGTCCGAGTCGGGGATGATCGTTGCCAGAGGGCTCAGTGTCGCTCTGGGTGGAGTGAAGATTCTCGATGGGGTCGACCTGAGCATCCGTGCGGGTGATTTCGTGGTGATCGTGGGTCCTTCGGGGTGCGGCAAAACCACCCTCTTGCGGATCCTGGCCGGGCTCCTCGAACCCGAAGCCGGGGAGATCGGTGTAGACGGTCTCCCCCCCTCGGCCGCGAGACGCAAGCGAGGAGGGGTGTCTTTCGTCTTCCAGGACCCGACGCTCCTGCCCTGGAGGGATGCGGCTGCCAATGTCCGACTTCCCCTTGAACTCGACGACCGCGGCGATCCGCAAGACAGGGGCGAGCGGGTCAAGGCCACTCTGGCGCTGGTTGGCCTGACTCCTCAGGACCATGGCAAGTTCCCGGACCAGCTCTCGGGCGGGATGCGGATGCGGGTGGCGATCGCGCGGGCCCTGGTGTCGCAGCCGAGGCTCTTGCTCCTGGACGAACCCTTCGCCGCACTCGACGACTTGCTCCGGCAACGGCTCAACGAAACGCTCCTCGACCTCTGGGCCGAACAGCGCTGGACGGCCGTCTTCGTGACCCACAACGTGAGCGAGGCCGTGTTCCTGGCCCAGCGGATCCTGGTGCTCGGGGGGCGGCCGGCGACGTTGCGCGGGATCGCGGAAGTCCCGTTTGCTTACCCCCGCTCCCCTTCGCTCCGAGCCGAACCCGAGTACGCCCGCATCGTGGGTGGTCTCGGCGAGATGTTGCGGAGACTCCCGGCATGAGCGCCTCGAACCCTCGATCGGAGGGCTCGGCCGTGCGTCGGGTCGTCGCCCCTTTGGTGGTGCTGCCGCTTTCGATGGGAGTCTGGTACGTCCTGAAATGGGGCAGCGGTTTGCCCGACTACGTTGTGCCCGGTCCCCGAGGTGTCTACTTCGCCCTGCTCGAGCATCGTTCCACCCTGCTCAAGGCCACGCTCTACACGACCAAGGCCGCCGCCTGCGGACTGGGGGTCAGCCTCTTGCTGGGCATCCCCATCGCCCTGATCCTCTCACTCTCGCGCACGCTCCGGGCAGGCCTTTTCCCCTACCTGACGCTCTTGCAAACCGTCCCGGTCGTCGCGGTCTCCAACGCGGTGATCATCGCCTTGGGCCACGGTTTCCCGAGCATCGTCTGCATCTCGGCGTCGATGGGTCTCTTCCCCGTCATTGCCAGCACCCTCTCGGGCCTGACCAGCATCGACCCTCGTCTTCTCGAGCTCTTCCAGGTCCACAACGCGAGCCTCTGGCAAACCTGGATCAAGCTCCGTCTCCCCTCCGCCGTCCGCGACCTTGCCTCAGGTGCCAAGATCGCCGCCGGCCTCTCCTCGACCGGAGCCGTCGTCGGCGAATACTTCGTCGGCAGCGAACCCAACCATTTCGGCCTGGCTTACATCATCTATGAATCCTCCCGCAACGTCCGCACCGACCTGATGTACGCCGCCACCCTCGCCGCCATCCTCCTCGGCATCACCCTGTTCGCGACCCTCGGTTTCATCGAGTCGGTGCTCCTCGCCCGGTGGTCAAGGCGGTGAGGACTATTCCTCGCCCGGTCGACCCAGGGATGGAGAGCCGATCCTTTCATGATTCGCCTGATACGACGATGGTGATGCGCCTGTAGCAAACTTTGACAAAGCTCGCTACCGGAGCGTATATTTCCGTATATTAAGAGGAGAGGGCTTACGGAGAACTGAGTGCGAGGAGGGAATTTTCATGAATGTTTCTCTCACTCCAGAGCTCGAACAACTGATCCACAAAAAGGTCGAGAGTGGGCTCTACCTTTCGGCGAGCGAAGTCGTTCGTGAAGCGCTCCGCCTTCTCGACGAGCGGGACAAACTGCAGGCGATGAAATACGAACAGCTTCGGCAGGATATCCAGACGGGTATCGATCAGGCCGACCGCGGGGAGTTGCTGGACGGGCCTGCGGTCTTTGAGAGCCTTCGAGCGAAAGTTCGTGCCAAGAATGAGCACGGACGTCGCAAATGAAGCGATATCGGTTGACCTTGGCAGCCGCAGAAGACCTTGAGGAAATCACCAACTTCCTCGCTACGAAAGCCCCTGCGGCTGTCGATCGTATCATCAACAGCATTCAGAAGAAGTGCCAATCGCTCGCCGAGATGCCCGGAATGGGACGAAGTCGAGAGGAATTTGCACCGAATCTACGAAGTGCACATGTCGGCAAGTATCTCGTTTTTTTACCGGCCTGAGGATGAGGGAATTGAGGTCATCAGAGTCGTCCATGGCCATCGAGACATCACCAAGCTCTTCGATAAATAACGAAGCCTGTCTTTATTGCGTTGTTTGAAACTCAATAAAATTTGATTTAATTCATTGTGAAATTTGTCGTGTCGACCAGATCAAATGAACTGTTCGTGATGCTCGGGTAGTGGACGCTCGAACAATCGATGAATGAGGGCTTTGGTCTACGGATTTGAAGGCTTCCTCTCCAGGATACAATCGTTTGAACCCAGACCACAACCCGAGCGCGTGACGGAGCGCGGTCGGGGTTGGCGAGGTGGCCGCCATCGATCTCGGGAATGCTTCATGAAGTACAAAGCTTGGCTGTTCGCCTTGTTGGGCCTCGTCTTCGGGGCGGGCTGTGGTGGGAATCCTGAGCCGCCGAAGTCGGGCAAAGAGCGGGTGGTTTTGCGCCTGAACTGGTATCCCGAGGTTGAGCATGGAGGATTCTATGCGGCCTTGGTTCAGGGCGATTTTGCCGCCGAGGGGCTTGAGGTCGAGATTCAGCCGGGGGGGCCGGGCACGCCCGTCATGCCCGAGGTGGCGCTGGGGCGCGCCGACTTTGGGATCGAGAATGCAGATAAGCTTCTGGTCGGGCGCTCGCAGGGGACACCGGTGGTGACCTTGCTCGCCCCGCTGCAACGCAGCCCGGTTTGCATCATGGCTCACCGTGCGTCGGGATTCCAGAGCCTCCGCGACCTGCGCGACGTGACGCTGGCGCTCACGCTCGGGTCGCCTTTTGCGAAATACTTGGAGAAGAATGCCCCCTTGGAAGGGGTGCGGATGGTCCCGTATGAAGGGGGCATTGCTCTCTTCCTGCGTGACCCGAAGTTCGCCCAGCAAGGTTACGTCTTCAGCGAGCCGCTTCTGGCCGAGAGCCAAGGGGGAGACCCGGTGGCCTTGGCGATGGCCGACATCGGCTACAACCCCTACGGCTCAATCCTGATCGCCAGTGAGTCGTTGATCCGAACCAAGCCCGAACTCGTCGCCAAGATGGTCCGTGCCTGCCGCCGAGGCTGGCAGCGGTATGCGGAAGATCCCGCCCCAGCGAACGCCCAGCTCGCGAAGGTCAATAAACTGATCTCCCTCGACGTCGTCACCAAGATGTCCGCCGCCCTCAAGCCCTTGGTCCTTGCCGACCTGAAAGGCCTCGACGAAGTGGGCCGCATGACCCCGGAGCGCTGGTCTGACCTGCTCGGCCAACTCGAGAGCTCTGGCGTCGTCAAGCCGGGCAAGGTCCGGTCCGAGGACGCCTTCAACCTGAGCTTCCTCGAGGCAGAGAGTAAGGCGACGCCCCCTGCGCAACCCAAAGCATCCGTCTCGGATGCAAAGCCCGACTCCCCTCAACCGGCGACTCCCTGAGCCAGGGGTACGCTTGTGTTTTATCAGTGCGCTAATTTTATGTGTGTCAATCTGGAAATAGGCTGATTGAGGGACGCTTTGCCGTGATGGACCCGACCTTGCCGAACGGCTCCGTTTTCAAGTTGGTCGACGTCACAGGAGAGGCCGACCTGGACGGAGCGCGGCAGTTGTTCCGAGCCTATGCCGACGAGTTTGCCGACTTGCTGTTCGAGACGCTTCGTTTTCAGGGTTTCGACGCCGAGATTGCCGGTCTCCCGGGCCGCTACGCTCCCCCCTCGGGGTGTCTGCTGCTTGCGAGACATGGCGATCGCGCGGCCGGCTGCGTGGGGCTCCGCGATCTGGGCGACGGTACGTGCGAGATGAAGCGGCTCTACGTGGAGCCGGCCTACCGGTGCCAGGATCTCGGGAAACTTCTGGTCGAGGCTGTCCTCCACCGCGCACGATCCAACGGCTACCGCCGCATGGTCCTGGACACCCGGCCCGAGATGACCGGAGCCCTGGCACTCTACCGTGCCTTCGGCTTCGTCGAGATTCCCGCGTATTGGGACAACATCATCGAGCGAACCGTCTACCTGGAGAAGATCCTGAATACATCTAACCTACATTAACGCGAGCGAGAGAGTTTGGATGCATCAAGAAGCCCTCGCGCGTTAGCGCAGAAGAACCAAGAATCGGTTTTTGACCGGAGCCTTTTCACAGGACGAAGGGGAGCAGCCACCACGAGCGTTGCTTGTACTGCGCCCACTCGGGATAGCGCGACATTCTGGCCTCCTTGAGGGTCATATTGACCGCGAAAAAGCCGATCCAGATGCAGGCGAGGACCACAACCGGCAACCAGTGCCAGACCATCAGTGCGAAGCTGCCGTAGATCATCATTTCGCCGAGGTAGTTCGGATGGCGGATGTAGCGGTACATCCCGTCGGTGATGAGTCCGGGCCTGACGCGCAACGTGAAGTACTTCTGGGCGTCGGCGGCGATCATGATCACGGAGCCCAGGATGCACAGGCTAATGCACAAGCTGAACCAGGCGTAGTCCGGCAGCGGGTATGATGGCTTTGAAACACCCGAGATCAGCAGCCAGCCGAATACCCAGTACCAGCCCAGCCCAGCGCCGAAGGCGGCGAGGCCGCCGCCCAGAGTGGCGCGCTTTTGCCAGCTGGCATCGGGAAAGGCCAGATCCTTGATGATCCAGACCAGGCCGTAACTGCCGTGCATGGCGAGATAGACCCAGGCCGCGGTGCTGGTATTGTGGTACCAGGCGATGAGGAAAGCCAGGAACGGAAACGTTCCCGTCTTTTGAAAGTTGATCACCCAGGCGATCTTCCAAGGACGCGGCCCGCCGGCGAGGTCGTACAGGAGATAGTTGTTGACGCGGCCCATGAAGGCTGCCCAAGCGGGCGCATTGGCGGGAATGCATCTCGAACCTTGGCATGAAGATGTATTTGCTTCATGGCTGTCTTCGCCTCTCTCCTGCAACAGCGAAGGAACGACAGGATGGTCGCTCATCTTATATTCCTCTCGATTGGGCTGATCGATGTTCTTTTCGATGTCGCTTCCGGCAGGCGGGCGGGAGTTCTTCGCCCGCATATTGTTACCGGGATGTCATCAGTGGCAACCGCCCCCGCCGGGGCGACGCGTCTTTTGCTTGTGAGAATATTAGCGTATCCTACTGCTAGCTCTTGCTGAGCTTTGCGGGTGCTTTGAGAAAATCTTGTGGGCGGGTGGCCGGGGAGGAGCGAAGCGACGCCCTGGGACGAGCATCGGCCGATCCCCGGAGCCTCGAAGACTCGTCCCCGGCCACCCGGACAACGTATCCTTATGTCATGTTCGTTTTCCGGATGGTCTCTTACTGGGCTTTGCGGGTGCTTTGGGAGAATCTTGTGGGGCAACATCAGCGGCTAGAATCCGATGTTCAAAGTTGCGTTCAACGTGGCCTGGACCGGCCCCGGCTCTCGATCTCCCCTTGCCGCGTCGATTAGAATGAGGAGATGGCTTCGTCCGATCGAGGCGCCCGGCAGGCGGGAAGGCTTGGGAAAAGCTTCCGGGGCGACTTGACAGAGGATGGTAATGAATCGGGAGACGCTGGGACGCCACCTCATGATAGGGCCCCGTGAGCGAGCTAAGCAGGCTCCGTTTGCACCGTCTGCGACGAGCGACCAATTTGGCTGGGTCGGTATGGAAGCAGCCCATTATGCGTTTCCGCCCAGCACGGAACTCGAGGCACCGCCGTTAACCCATCATACACTCGTCCTGTTCAACAGGTCGCCGGACGAGATGGAGATGTGCTACGGGGACGTGGAGCAGCAGGTCCCTCCACCCATGGGATCAATATCCATCATCCCGGCAGGCAACTCGATCCGTTGGCGCTGGAGCGGGGCGAAAGATTCGGTCCACGTTTTCCTGGAGCCGAAGCTCGTCGCGCAGGTTGCCGCTGAGTCGTTCGGACTCGACCCCGCACGGGTGGAGGTGCCACCGCTCGCTCGTCTCGACCTCCCTCAACTCCGGGCCGCGATGCAAGCGGTGGATGCCGAGCTGACGACTGGCGGCGCTGGGGGGAACCTGGTCGCCGAGTCGCTGGCGAACGTCCTGACCGTCTACTTGATCAGGCACCTCTCGGCAGGCCATCAACCCGCACGCGGGTCGGACGGCAAGCTATCGCCGAGTAGGCTCCGGGCTGTCGTTTCGTATGTCGAGGACCATCTCGATACCGACATCACCTTGAAGGACTTAGCCGCTGTCGCTCGTCTCAGTCCTTTCCATTTCGCGCGGCAGTTCAAGGCGGCCACTGGGCTACCTCCGCACCAGTTCATCATTGCGCGCCGTGTCGAGCGGGCTAAGGATCTCCTGCAACAGGACGGCAAATTATCCCTAGCTCAGGTGGCCAGTCGCGCCGGATTCTCGGACCAGAGCAGGCTTTCTCTGCACTTCAAGCGCCTTGTCGGTGTGTCGCCCGGCCGCTTTCGTTGACTCGCAAGGTTGATCGAAAGGTCGATATATGCGGCTTCAACGGCAATGGAACAACCCACATCGCCTTTGATCGACTTTTTCAAGCCTGAATAAGAGGCCTTTGGGATGGCCTCTCATGGCTTGTTGCCGATTTTGAACTATGCCCCGAGGGTGCGTTCGAGAGCGGCCAGGACGTCGGCGACAGTTTCGAAGCCGGCGAGGAGGGCGTTGCGCTCTTCGTCGCGGAGCCAGCCCAGGACTTTCTTCTCGGCCGAGATGACGGTCGAGTGGTTGCGGCCTCCGAAGTAGCGGCCGATCTCGCTGTAGGCGGCTCCCGTGTGCTTGCGGCAGAGGTACATCGCCAGCATTCGGGGGTAGGTCAGCGAGCGGGCTCGGCTGTCCGATTTCAAGGTGTCGGCGTCGACCTCGAAGAGATGGCAGACAGCGCGCTCGACGTCGCGCAGGGCGACGGCTTGCGCGGTGTGGCGGATGGTGTCGCGGAGCGCCGATTTGGCCAGGTTCAGGTCGAGTCGTTTGCCGGTGAGGACCGCATGGGCGATCAGGCTGTGCAGAGCACCTTCGAGCTCGCGGACGCTGGCGCGAAGGTGCTCTGCGATGTATTCGAGCACGGCATCGGGAACATCGACCCCGCGTGCCTGGGCCTTGGCTTTGAGGATCGCACGCCGAGTGGTCGGATCGGGGGCGTCGAGCTTGACGACCATTCCACCCAAGAAGCGCGTCGCCAACTCATCGGTAAGCTTGGCGATGCGCTTGGGGTGCTGGTCGGCCGTGAGGATGATCGGCACCCCTTCGGCAATCAGGGCATTGAAGGTGTGCAGGAACTCGTCCTGGGTGGCTCGCTTGGCGGCGAGGAAGTGGACGTCGTCGATAATCAGGGCCTCGGCGTTTCGGTAGCGAGAGCGAAAGCTGCCGAGTGAGTTGGACCGCATGGCGTCGAGGAAGCCGTTGGTGAACCCCTCCGCCGTGCCGTGGATCAGCTTCAAGCCGGGCTGCCGGGCGCGCAGGGCGTGGCCGATCCCTTCGAGCAAGTGCGTCTTGCCCAGGCCGATGCCGGCATGAATGACCAACGGATTGAACGAGGCCCCCACCGACTGCACCATCTCACGCGCGGCAGCGTGGGCCAGGCGGTTGCACGGGCCGGTCACGAAGTCGTCGAGCCGTCTGGGGGCCCGCCCTTGGTTGCGAGGCCGCTCCGAGGGGGGCGGGCTCTGGGGCGTCGGCACGAGGGGAACCGTCACCCCCGGCTTGCGCCGCTCGTCGGCCGGTTGCGGCTCGATCAGGCTCCCCACCTTCGGCTCGGCTTCACCGTCGATGCGGAACCGCAACGACAAGGTGCGACCGGTGACCGCTTCGGCCGCCTCGATCAAGTTGCCGGAGAAGTGCCCCTGGATCCACTCGCGAAAGAACGCGTTCGGAACCGCGACCTCCAGCGCATCCTCGTCCAGGCCCAGATGCACCCCTTCACCGAACCAGAGGCCAAAACGCCCCTCGCCGACCCGCTCGGCCACTGCCGCTCGAAGCGACGATTCCAATCCTCCCTGATGTTGCGTCATTGGTCACCTCCGTCGCCCCAGACCTCTCGTGCAACGGCCGGCTCAATGCGCCAGGTTTCCCAAGCGCCTTCCGCCAGCCAGAAGGATATGCCCTCCAGCACGGGGATTGTCAAAGAGAGGTGAAGGGGATAGAGGCGGAATTTAGATAAAATGAATGAGTTGGACGAGTGGGTGGGCACAAAAGAAATTTGCGGCCTGGGATCACCGTCGGTGTTGGGAGAGTCAGGGGAGGATTCGGGAGGAGGCGATCCCTGGGCCGAGAGCGGGAGGGGGCTTGGCGTGTCAGTCGAACGAGCACATGCCCGAACGGCAGGGACCGGAGCCGCAGCCGAAGGAGGCGCCGCCGGTATCACACACTGGGAGCGATGTGCTGGCGCCGCCATTGGTTTGAGCCGCGGCGGGGACGCTGAACTGTTTGGCCAGATCGATACCGCCGCACTTGGGGCAGTGAGGGCTGTCTCCATGGCCACGGACCAGGGTCTCGAAGGTATGGTCGCACGGCTCGCAGCGATATTCGTAAATGGGCATGCTGGCAGACTCCATGAGTCTCGAAGAAGAGGGCGTGAACAGGAGGGAGACTCTCCCGTTATTCTGAAATTCAGGACTGTGGTGTGTCAACCAGAAGCAAGAAGACGGGATTGCTGATTTTTTTGGTCGTTCGGGACCAGGGAGACCGCGATGAAGATTCGGCCGCTATCACGAGATGAGGTGCGGAGCATTGACGAGCGCGCGGCTCAGGAACTGGGACTTTCGACGCTGGTTTTGATGGAGAACGCAGGGCGAGGGGCGGCCGCCTGGCTCCGTCATCGCGGAGTTGGGCCGTCCTCGAAGGTCTGGATTGCCTGCGGCCCGGGGAACAATGGTGGGGACGGCGGTGTGGTGGCCCGACATCTCGATTCCTGGGGGGTTAACGTCCGCGTCGTCTGGGTGGCCCGGGCCGACCAGTTCCGAGGCGACGCGGCCACGCAGTGGAACATTTTGGCGAGGTCGGGCATCGATCAAACGGCCCTGGATGGGACGGATGCCGACGACCTCGAGCGCCTGGCCGCGGAAGTCGCCGGATCGGACTGGGTGGTCGACGGTCTTCTGGGCACGGGTTTGACCCGACCTGTTGAGGGCACATTGCAGGCCTTGATCGCGATGCTCAACCGCTCCGGCCGGCCGATCCTGGCGCTCGACCTTCCCTCGGGACTCGACGCCGACAGCGGCCAGCCCTTGGGGATCGCCATCCAGGCGCGAGCCACCGTCACCTTCGTCGCCCCCAAGCTCGGCTTCTCCGCCCCGGGAGCCGAAGCCTACACGGGGGAAGTCTCCGTGGTCGAAATCGGGGTCCCCCGTTGCCTGCTGGAACCGTTTGAAGCTCGATAGTCGGGCGAGCCCCTTTCGCCAATGGCTTGGCAGTGGTCCAATCGCCTCCCGCTTCCAAGCGCAGATCGAGGCCCTGACCGCTCAGACAGATCGGGAGCCCGTGAGGTACTCGGGGGGAAGCATCCGAAAGCTGGCACACCAAGGCCGCAGTGGGGCCAAGTCTTGCCTTCTGATGACCGTGAACCCTGATGGCGTGGTAGTGATCGGCGACCCCAGAGCAGCTTCGCCGCAGGCCTGTTGAACGTCGGACGGCCTTCGAGGATGATCGGGTGGTGACTCCCGACTCCGGCCGCATACGAGTGGATCCGCCGGCTCGAACTTCGTGACTTCGAAGGGGGCTCTCCCATGCGAAGGCTGATGCGCGCTGCCCTCACGTTCCTCGCCACAACAGCCGCTCTGGCTCATGCCCAACCGCCGGCAAGCCCCCCTGGAGATTCCGCTCTACCTGCGCCTGGCACGCGAGGTAACGCCGACAACGTTCCCTATGTCGGCCGCAGCGACCCGAAAGGCAACCCGGTCCGCTTGGCCAAAGCATCGGGACATGTGTCGAATTATAGTGAGGAGAAGGTTCGCCCCTACTCGCTGCCCGATCCCCTGTTGATGGCAAACGGTGAGCGCGTCGTCAGCGCCGAGCAATGGTTTCACACGCGCCGCCCGGAGATCCTGAAGTTCTACCGGGATGAGATTTATGGTCGCGTCCCGACAAACGCCCCGAAGGTGACCTGGGAGGTAACCGAAACCGATCCCACCGCGCGGGGCGGTTCGGCGATCATGAAGCGCGTGAAGGCGCACATGGGGGACAAACCCGACGGGCCGACGTTCTCCATCACCATGCACCTTCCGGCCAGGGTAAGCAAACCGGTGCCCGTACTGCTGAGCATTACCTTTGGCTTCCCATCCGGAGCGCGCGGACAGGCATCCACAAGGAAAGGACAGCCGGCGGTCGTCACGAGCAAGAATGGGTCAACCAAGGCAGAGTCTGCGAAGGGCCGCGGCCCTGGCGGCTTCGACTCGTTGGGCGAGGTGCTCGACCGAGGCTGGGCCTACGTCTCACTGAATTACAGCGAGATCCAGCCGGACCGCGCAGACCGATGGACGGAGGGCGTCATTGGACTCACCCTCAAGCCGGAACAGGCGCGGCCCGCTCCCGATGAGTGGGGCACCATCAGCGCCTGGGCCTGGGGCATCAGCCGGGTCGTTGACTACCTGGAAGCCGACGGAGCGATCGACGCAAAACGGATCGCCATCACCGGAGCTTCGCGACTGGGAAAGACCGTCCTGTGGGCCGCGGCCCAGGACGAGCGTGTTGCCGCCGTATTCTCGGTCGTCCCCGGCGAAATGGGAGCGTCGCTGATCCGGCGCGATTGGGGGGAGACACTCGATGACATGGCACAGAACTTCCCCTGGCAGTTCGCAGGCAACTTGCAAAAGTGGGTCGGTCGGTGGGACGATCTGTCGGTCGATCAGCATATGTTGATTACGTTGTGCTCGCCGCGACCGGTTTACGTCAACGGCGGCTTGAGCGACCAGTGGAGCGATCCCAAGGGTGAATTCCTTGCGCTGGTCGCGGCCGGTCCGGTGTATCACCTGCTCGGTGCGAAGGATCTGGGCATTACCGAGCTACCCCCGCTCGATGCGCCGGTCACTGGCGGCGACTTGGCCTTTCACTACCACAGCGGCGGGCATATGGGGGTTCCGGCCGACTGGAAAGCCTTCCTCGACTTCGCCGAGCGTCATTTCCTCGGCCGAAATGGCAAGTGAGCTCAACTCTCGCGATGACCGGCCGCGGTGAGTCGCGTCTCGTCGAGACTGGGCATCTCGGAATGTTGTCATGCTGGGACGATACATCGCTCCCTAATAGTAGGTTTGTGATTTTAAAAATAGATTTGGATGTAATTCCGTGCGGCGTCTCGCGGATGAGCCGGGTCTTTGTGGCGATATGCGCGACGAGGATCAAAGATCGCAACCGGTCCGCCGGTCACTTGCTACGACGACGAGGCAGGCCCCTCTATCGTGAAGAACCGCCTCCCCCAAGTCGTGCTGATCGCCTCGACCCTCGGCTTCTGCTGGCTGGGGATGCAGATCGTCCACGAACTGGGCCATGTCCTGACGGCCTATGCCGTCGGTGAGACGGTCTACAAGGTGGTTCTCCACCCTCTGGCCATTTCCCGCACCGACGTCTCGCACGACCGGCATCCCCTGCTGGTCATCTGGGGCGGGCCGATTTTCGGCTGCTCGCTCCCGCTTGCCCTGCTGGCTGTCGCGCGGTCGTTGCGTTGCGGCCTGCTCTACCTGTTCCAATTTTTCGTCGGCTTCTGCCTGATTGCCAACGGCGTCTACCTGAGTGTCGGCTCGTTCGATGGCGTGGGTGATGCCGGCGACTTGCTCCGTCAGGGCAGCCCTCAGTGGATACTGATCGCCTTCGGCCTGGCCTGCGCACCGACAGGCCTATGGCTCTGGAACGGCCTCGGTCCCGCCTATGGCCTGGGCAGATCGCAGGGCGAGGTGAAGCGCAGGGCCGTTCTCTGGGCATTCGGCCTGGCCGTAACAATCGTGGCGGTCGAGCTGCTCGTGGGAAGCCGGTGAATTGACTTATCGATCGTATCCGTCGCCGAACGGACTCTCTGACAGGCGATCCGGATAGCGTCTTAGCCCTGTGAAAGCAGGAAAGGCGGGTGGCCGTGGAGGAGCGTAGCGAGGCCCCGGGGGCAGGCCTGGGCCGCTCCCCGGGGCCTCGAAGACTCGTCCCCGGCCACCCA
>Ga0153954_1000243_pt1 | contig 48105 bp, 41 predicted proteins | sample TSFL038MetaG_FD_102277 | JGI IMG/M metagenome (GOLD analysis project Ga0153954, IMG submission 102277) | Attine ant fungus gardens microbial communities from Florida, USA - TSFL038 MetaG | ecosystem: Host-associated > Fungi > Mycelium > Unclassified | place: USA: Florida, Wekiwa Springs State...
TACGTCCCGGATCATCGATCTCGGCTACGCTCGCGTAAGGGCGAGCCGCATCACCTACGTGGGCGAGCTGGGCTGGGAGCTTTATATCCCAACCGAATTCGCTCAAGGGGTCTATGACGCGATCCGCGAAGCCGGCGCGCCGCTCGGCCTCAAGCTCGCGGGCTATCACGCCCTGAACTCTCTGCGCATCGAGAAGGCCTATCGGCATTGGGGGCACGACATCACGGACGAGGATACGCCCCTCGAAGCGGGCCTCGGCTTTGCCGTCGCGATGGATAAGCCCGGAGGCTTCATTGGGCGCGAGACTCTCGTCCGTCAGAAAGAGCGAGGCTTGACCCGCCGTCTCGTCCAGTTCGTCATGGAGGACGCCGAGCCGCTGCTCTACCACAACGAGCCAATCCTTCGCGACGGCGAGATCGTCGGACGGATCACGTCAGGCATGTTCGGCCATACGATCGGCCGCGCGATCGGTCTCGGCTATGTCGAGAACGACGGCCGGATCGTCACGCCGGAATTCATCCGGACGAGCCGGTTCGAAATCGAGGTGGCGGGCGACCGGTTCCGCGCGAAAGCCTCGCTCAAGCCGGTCTACGATCCCGAGAGCCTTCGGGTGAAGGATGTTCAGGAGCGAACGCCGGCGAGCGTCGCGTAAGGGTGAACTCGGGAGCTGGGCTTTCTTTCCGGGCGGGCGAGGCCTGCCGCGGGAGCGCGCACAATGTTACGCGAGTCAATTATTCCAAAGACTTAAGTGCGCTTTTATGCAACTTTTGTAACCCCCAACCCCGTCGTCTTGAGGAGCGCCGAAGGCGCCTCTCGAAAGACGCTCCAGTGAGCGCTGACAACGTTGAACGCTGGAGAATGGTTCGAGACGCCGCGCTTTCGCGCGGCTCCTCACTATGAGGTCGGCGGGTTCGGCCGCTCCGAAGCAACCCGCTTGGGAGTTACGCAACTTTTTTTGCTTTTTGTCTCACGTGCTCCTGAAGGCTTCGACGCGACCGCCCGAGAAGCTGCGGACGGATGCGAGCGGCGGCTTGAATTTCGAGCAGCGATCATCGGATAATGATAGCTCGATATTCTGAATTTGTCAATCATTTTATATTTTTCTGTTAGAGAGAATCATAGGACTCCCAAGCCGAGGTCGGGGGCAGGTCCGCTCCTATCCTCTGCGATCGGATGACAACATGGCCGATGACGTCGAAGGTCGAAGAAAAAGGTTGCCGCGCAGCCTCTACGCCGAGACGGCGCGGGAGCCGGTTGCGACCCCTCCGCTTCGCGGCGACAAGCGCGCCAGCGTCGTCGTGGTCGGGGGCGGTTTCACGGGATTGTCGACAGCCCTGCACCTCGCCCAGCGCCGCGTCGATGTGACTGTTCTCGAAGCGCGCGAGCCCGGCTGGGGCGCGTCCGGCCGCAACGGAGGCCAGGTCAACCCTGGGCTCAAGCACGAACCCGAGGAGATAGAGCGTCGTTTCGGCCGCGATCTGGGACGGCGCATGGCGGCCCTCTCCGGCGGCGCTCCGGACCGCGTGTTCGCCCTTGTTCGAGAACTCCAGATCCGATGCGAGGCGAACCAGAGCGGCACGATTCGCGCTGCTTTCTCGAAGAGTTCGGCCAAATTTCTTCGTCAGGCGACAATCGCGTCGAAGGATCGCGGAGCGCCGGTCGAGTTCATGGAAGGCGAAGCGATCGCGCGCGCCACAGGCGCGAACCGTTACATCTGCGGCGCCCTCGACCGCCGGGGCGGCTCAGTCAATCCGCTCGGCTACGCTCGTGGGCTGGCCGACGCCGCCATTCAGGCCGGGGCCATCATTCATGGGCGCACGCACGCGATCAGCGTGGAGAAACGAGGCGACGCATGGGCGGTCGCGACCCCAGGAGGGACGGTCACGGCCGACTGGCTGGTGCTCGCCACGAACGGCTATACGGACGGACTCTGGCCAAGCCTCAAGCAAACGATCGTCCCCGTCTATAGCGGCATCGTTGCGACCGAGCCTCTCCCCATGGACATCGCCAAGCGGATATTGCCCATGGGAACCGTCCTCTATGAGCACGAGGACATTACCGTCTACTACCGGCTCGACGTCTCCAACCGGCTCCTGATGGGCGGACGCAGCCGGCTGCGGACGCTCGAGAGCCCCGACGATTTCCAAGATCTGATCGCCTACACGAAGCGGCTTTGGCCGTTCATCGGCAATCTCAACTGGACGCATGGCTGGAACGGTCAGTTGGCGCTGACCTTGGACCACTACCCTCATCTCTACGAGCCGGCGCGCAACGTGATCGCCTGTCTCGGATACAATGGCCGCGGCGTGGCGATGGCGACCACGATGGGGTCGGAGATCGCTCGCCGCATCGCCGGGACTCCCGCAAAGGAGCTGGACATGCCGGTCAGGTCTGCGCTGGAGCCCATTCGGTTCCATCGGTTCTGGCCGATCGGCGTCGCGGCGCGGGTGGCCTACGGGCGCGTTGTCCGCGCCATCGGCGCGTAGGGGGCGTCAAGCGCCCTGCGGCAACCACCATTCCGCGCCGCGCGGCGTGGTCACGTATTCCGGCCAGCGGTAGTGGATCGGCGCCTTGAAATCCTTCGGCAGCAGCGGCGCGACCCATGTCTTCCCTCCGCAGCCTCCGCCGGTGCGCTCGCGGAACTCCGCCTGCGCCGCCGCCAGCGCCTGCGGATCGGTCAAGAGATCGACGAGGCTGCCTGCAATCGCCCGGGCGGCGGCCTGAACGGTTGGATCGATCGTCGCGGGGAAGCCGCCCAGCGCGTTCCACACCCAGGCGGGATATTGATAGTCCGGCCGCGGCGCGGCCAGCATCGCGCGCCCGACATAGACATGCGCCGTCGGACATTGCCAAGTGTATTCCGTGTAGTCGTCCGACGTGTAGTTCTTTTGCCAGGGCGGCAGGATGGCGCGCAGGCGCGCCTCGTCCTCTTCCGGCGTCGTCAGCGCCGTCATCGCCGGATGGATCGGGTCCGCCATCGGCTCGAGCCCGAGGTTCTTCTGGATCTCGCGGCCGAACCGACGCGCCTCCTCGCCCCAAGCGGGCGCGCCGCCAAGCAAGAGATTGCCGTAGGCGAGCGCCGCCAGCGCATGATTGGGAAGCCCCGGACGCGTCTTGGTCACCCATTCCTTACGCACGGTGCAATGGGTGATCCTCGCGACATTGTCGGCGTTGTTGTCGAGGATGGCGTATATGCGCTCCTGCATTTCCAAGGTCGGGCAGCGGCTCGAATATTGGATCTGGCTGAAATTGGGAGCGAGGTTGTCGGCCGTGGCCTGGCCGGCGGCGAGAATCGCCTCGTTGATCGTCCATGTGCCGGTATGCGGCAGCATGGCCTCCTTGGTCATTTTGCTCGTCATGTACATGAGGCAGACGGCGTCGATCGCGCCGGGCGCGCGCGCCATCGTATGAGCCGAGGCGCCCTCGCCCGCGCCCATGCCGGACCATTCTTCCGGGTGCGGGCACTCGAAGCTGTACATCCGGCTCCAATAGCTGCCGCAATGGGTGTCCCAGATCACCGTATTGGCGTGCGCGGTGCTGAAGGCCGGGTGAAAAGCGACGGCCGCGTCGAGATCGTCGTAAAGCCCATGCGCCGCGTGCACCGGCTTCGAGCCGCACACTTTCTCGGCGGGCTCTCCAAAGAAAACGAGCTTGCCGGGCAGGCCGTGCTTCTCCATCGCCGCCTTAGTGGCGAGCAGGCCGCCAAGCGCGCCCAGACCCAGCGCCGAATGCGGATCGGTATGCCCCGCGGCATACCGATGGGCGCCCTCGCGCGGCTTCTCGTAGGGCACGGGGTCCTGACTATTGCCGGGCACCGCGTCGTATTCGGCGTAAGTCGCGATGACTGGCTCGCCCTTGCCGAAGGTCGCCCGGAAGGCGGTCGGCATGGTCGCCGTACCTTCCTCCACCTCGAAGCCCTGCTCGCGCAGAAGCTTCACGTACCAGGCGGCGGACCGATATTCCCGCCACGCCGGCTCGTGAAAATTCCAGACCTCCGTGTGGCGCTCCGACAGCCACGCGTCATGCGCCTTGATCCAGTCCAGGGCGGTCGCCTTGGCCGGCGTCAGCGCGGCCGGACCAAAATCGCGGGTCGCGGCCGAAGGATCGGTCGGCATCGAAGGCTCCATGAGATTTGGGATGGAAAGGACGCCGGCGGGCTTAAGCGCCGCCGGCGTCGGCCGCATCGTCAGCCGACGATGAAGGCGCTCCAGCGCTTCACGATGTCGTTCAAGTTCGCCGCCCACCACTCGTTGCTGAAGTTGACGAGCTTGCTCTTGATGTCAGGGGCGGTCGGCAGGATTTTCAGCCGCTCCGGCGAGAGGTAGCTTGCCGATTTGTTGTTGACGAAGCCGTACGGGATCAAGGAGGAGAGCCGGGCCTGGGGCGCGGCCATTGTTATGAAGGCCGTGAACTTCTGGGCGTTCTGCGCATTCTGCGCGCCATTGATGACCGCCCAGCAATCATTGCGCAGCAATTGGTCCTGCCAGACGATCTCAACCGGCGCCTTGTTCGCCTGGATCGCGGCGATGCGGCCGTTCCAGGCGGTCGCCATCACAACTTCGTCGTCGTTCAGGAGCTGCGCGGGCATGGCGCCCGCGTCCCACCATTTGCTGACATTTGGCTTTATCTGCTTGAGGCTCGCGAAGGCCTTGTCGAGATCGATCGGATAGACCTTGTCGGCTGGCGCGCCGGCCGCCATCGTCGCCACTTCGAGGTCGGCGTTCGATCCGCTCGCGCCCGATTGCAGGGAGCGAGGGCCAGGAAAGTTGGTCGTATCCCAAAGATCTTTGTTATTCTTCGGCGCCTTCCCCTTGAAGGCGTCGGTGCGATAGGCGAAGATTTGCGCATAGGGGAGCATGTTGCAGTAAAGTTTTTGTCGAAAAACTGGATCGATATTGTCGACGTCGAACAGGGAGTAGTCGATCGGCGCAAAATATTCGCCTTGCCTTTGGAGGTTGATGACGTCAGATCCGTCGAGTTCGATCACGTCGTATTCGATATTCTTGCTGTCGACCATGGCCTTCACTTTGGCCGGATCCGGGCCTTCCGCCTCGATGACCTTGATGCCCGACAGTTCCTCGAAGGGCTTGAAATAGGCCTTGCGCTGCGCGTCCTGGAGCGCCCCGCCATAGGAGCATATGCGCACCGTGCCGCTGCCTTTGAGCTTGTCGGGAATCGAATCGATCTTGGGCAGTTGGACATCGGCGGCGAACGCCGGAAAGGCGAAGGGCTCCGTCAGCGCCGCGGCCGCCGCCGCCGTCAACCCGAAGCGCCCGGCGTTGGCGATGAATTGGCGGCGCGAATAGTCGGCCTTATGCGGGGGCTCCGCCGCCATGGCTTGAAGCGCCCGTTTGATTGTCTCGTCCATTGTCCTCTCCCTTTTTCACACTGTTGAGCCTATCGGCCAATCTGCGCCGTGCGGAGCCGCTCCGAGCGGCGGCGCAAGAGCTCGGCGCCGACCATCAAGCTCGTCGTGATCGTGATCAGCAGCGTCGACACCGACGCCAGGGTCGGGTCGATGTCGAAGCGGATCTGCTCCCACATCCGCCGCGGCAGCGTGACCGCTGTCGTGCCCGACAGAAACAGCGCCACGAGCAGTTCGTCGAACGAGGTGATGAAGGCGAAGACCGCGCCGGCGAAGATGCCGGGCCGGATCAGCGGCAGAGTGACCTGGCGGAACGTCGCCCAGGGGCTCGCGCCGAGGCTGAGCGCCGCATATTCGAGACGGCGGTCGACGCCGTAGAGCGTCGAGGAGACGTTGATCACGACAAAGGGCACCGCAAGCGCGGTATGGCCGAGAACGAGAGCCAATGGCCGGCCTACGAGCCCGTAGCTCGCGTAAGCGAAATAGAGGCCGATCGCGACAATGATGCCCGGCACGATCACGGGCGATAGAATGAGCGCGTTCACGAGCCGCTTGCCGACGAAATTGCCGCGGACGAGACCAATGGCGGCTGGCGTTCCCAGAAGCGTCGAGAGAACGGTGACAAGAAGCCCGACCCAGATGCTGAGCCAGGCGGAATCCGTCCAGGCGGAGCGCGTGAAGAAATTCACGTACCATTGAAGGCTGAAGCCCGGCGGCGGGAAGGTCAGATACTTGCCCGAGGAAAAGGAGAGCGGGATGACGATCAGGATCGGGAACAGGAGATAGGCGAAGATCAGGACCACGAGGACGTAAAAGGCAATGCGTCCGACGGCGCCCATCAGCGTTGACCCTGAAAGATTTTCTCGATTCTCATGATGCGCGTGAAGCCGGCGAATATGATGAGCACGACGACCAGAAGGACCACCGCCATGGCGGCCGCCGGGGGCCAGTCGAGAATGTTCACCTGGTTGCCGATCAGGATCGAGATCATCAAGTCGCCGGGGCCGCCGACCAAGGCGGGCGTGATGTAGAAGCCGATCGCCAGCGTGAAGACGAGAATGCAGCCGGCCGAAATCCCTGGCAGGGAGAGCGGCAGAAGAACCTCGCGGAACACGGCGAGAGGCCGCGCGCCGAGGCCTTCGGCGGCGCGAATGAGGCGCCAGTCCAGGCTCTTCAATGTCGAATAGATCGGCAGCACCATGAACGGCAGAAGAACATGGACCATGGCGACGCAGACCGCGAGACGCGTGTTGAGGAGCGTCAGCGGATGGTCGATCAGGCCCGTGTCGACCAAAAGATTATTTATGATGCCTCGCCTGCCGAGAAGCACCATCCAGGCGTAGGTCCGGACGAGGATGCTGGTCCAGAACGGAATCAAAACGAGGATGATCAGGAGGTTCGCGGTCGACTGCTTGCAGCGGGCCAGGAAGAGCGCGACCGGATAAGCGAGCACGAGGCAGACGATCGTGACGATGAGGCTTATCGTTCCCGTGATCTGCATGACCCGCCAAAAGACGACGTCCCGCAGAAGCTTGGCGAACACCTGAAGGGTCCACCCTTTCTCGTACACGCTTCGGCTCAGCATGAGGAGAACGGGATAGGCGTAAAAGACAAGCAAGTAGACAACGAGCGGCGCCGCGAGCAGGCTGCCGGAAGGCAGTCTTGCGGCGGAAGCGCCAAGAGACGATCTGCGGCTAAGCATCGACGACGCCACCCGGTCCCGCGCGACGGCAGTAAAGGAAAGCGTATCGGCAATCGAGCGGCCGCGTCAAAGGGCTTTTGAGGGATCGAGGGGCCCTCACTCGACAATCGGGCCTGGGCCTCATACTCATAATCCAACGAACGGCTCATAGCTCCAACGAAAGTCGGGGGGCGCTGCGGATGACGGTCACGCCTTCTGATCCGGCTCAATCCGGATCTTTGCGACAGGCCGGCGCGCCGGTCGCGTTGCGCCATGTCGTCAAGACCTTCGATCAATATCGCGCGATCGACGATCTGAGCCTCGATATCGAACCTGGGGAGTTCATCACCTTCCTCGGGCCCTCCGGCTCGGGCAAGTCGACGACTCTCATGATGATCGCTGGCTTCGAGCAGCCCACGACGGGCGATATCCTGATCGGCGGCTCGGTGGTGACCCATACGCCAGCCTATCGGCGCAACATCGGCATGGTGTTCCAGAACTACGCGCTTTTTCCGCATTTGACGGTTGCTGAGAACATCGGTTTTCCGCTCAAGCAGCGCGGCGTCGCCAAGGCGGAAATCCGTCAGCATGTGCAGCGCATGCTCGATCTCATTCAGCTCTCAGGTTACGAAGCGCGCTTTCCGCAGCAGCTGTCGGGCGGTCAGCAACAGCGCGTCGCCATAGCCCGCGCGATCGTCTTCAATCCGCCGGTTTTGCTGATGGACGAGCCGTTGAGCGCGCTCGACAAGCAGCTGCGCGAGGATCTGCAACTCGAGATCAAGCGTCTGCACGGGCGCCTGGGCATTACCTTCATCTATGTCACGCATGACCAGAAGGAGGCGCTGGTCATGTCGGACCGGGTGGCGGTGATGAACGAGGGCCGGATCGCGCAGATCGGCTCGCCCAAGGCGCTTTACGACACGCCGTCCAATCGCTTTGTCGCCTCCTTCGTCGGCGAAGCCAATCTCTTCGAGGCGACCTTGGTGGGCAAGGGGACGGATGGGCTCGTAGTCCTCAAGGTCGGCGACGTCGAGCTCAGAGCGCCGGCGCCCGGCTCCAGCGATCCGAAGTGCCTGTGCATGATCCGGCCCGAGAAGATCAATGTCAGAGCCATGCCTGCCGTCGATGGAAGGCCCGTCAATTCGATGAGCGCGACCGTGCGGGAAACCGTCTTCATGGGGGAAATGATCCGTTACGTCGTGGAGATCGCCGCCGGTCCACGCCTCACCGTCAAGCAGCAACATCGCGCCGAAACGCCGATCCTCGCGCCTTCAGACGTTGCGGCCATCGAATGGGCGATCGCCGACACGCGGTTGGTCTGAGGCGGCCATCGCAGCCGTGCGCCGATTTCCCCATCCGCGTGAATTGGTTTGGCGTCCGTCGCGCGAGATCGTCAGCGCTCCGTCAAAGCGCAGCTAAAAGTTGCGCGAAAGCGCAATCAATCCATTGAAATCATTCGTCCGCGTGTGTGCGGGTGGTCTCTCTTACCGTCTAGGAAAAGCAGAACCTGCGATCTCCTCCGCGTTGCGGCCCGCCCAGTCGAGCTGCCGGATCTGAGACAGGGAGCGCAATTGAGCCTCCTCCAACGACGCGCTCGCCGCCTCGTAGTCGATCGTCAGCACCTTCTGGTCGCGGACGACCTGCGCGCCATCGACAAAGACATGGCGAACCGCCCGTTCGGACGCCGAATAGATGAGCGATCTCAGCGGATCGTGACACGGGCGCATCGCAGGATGGGCGCAGTCCACCACGACGAGGTCGGCCTTGGCCCCGACCGTCAACCGCCCGATGTCATCGCGCCCAAGAGCGCGCGCGCCGCCGATCGTCGCCGCATTGAAAATGTCCCCGACCGTTACGCTGCTGGGTCTCTCCGAAACCACGCGTCCAATGTACGAGACGAGCCGCATTTCATCGAGCATATTGTGCGGATAGACGTCAGTGCCGACGCCCATGTTGATTCCGCGGCCGGTGTAGCGCCCAAAGTCGCGCAGGGCGATGCCTCTGCGCGCGAAGACCGTCGGGCAATGAGCGACTGTCGAGCCCGTTCGGGCTAAAATTCCGAGATCATCGGTCTCGGGCCAATGTGTCCAAGGGTGGTGATCGAGAAAAATGCCGTGGCCGATGATCGAGCGTGGCGAAAGCACGCCAAGCGAGTCAAGCCACTCGATCGGCGTCTTGCCATGGCGACGAACGATTTCGTGAAACTCCGCTAACGATTGCGCAGCATGGGTTTGATAGGGCAGGCCACGTCGGGTCGCTTCGCTAAACGCGTCACGAAGAAGACCCTCGGTGCAGGTGTCGACCTGCGCGGGGCAGACCATGCCCGTCAGGCGTCCGCTCGGATGGGCCTCAGCCTTCTCGATCTCTCGAAGCGCGGCGTCGAAAGCCTGGTAGCCACGCCGTTCATCAAGATCATATTCCACGACGAAGCCGTTGCGAGTGAACCAGCGGCCCGACCGAAACATCGGCGCAACGCTAACCCTCAGGCCGGAGCCGGCAAGAATATCAAGCCATCCATCGCTGGGGAGGGAGATGTCGCAGAGGGTGGTGACGCCCGACAGCAAAACCTCGGAAAGCGCGACGCCATACGACGCCTTGACGCCTTCCTCGTCAGGGTTCAGCACGGGCAGATATTCGTAGAGCGACGTATTATAAAGCTTGCGGCTTCCGACTTCGTCCCACATCCCCTTGTTTAACGGCTCGCTGAACGGGTGCGAGTGAATGTCGATCAAGCCCGGCATGACCAGCCAATTCGCGCCATCCAGGATACGATCGCATGGCCTGTCATATTTCTCGCCGATAAAGGCGATCCGGTCGTCCGCGATAACGATATCGACGCCGGATCGGTAGACATGCGATCGGGCCTCGTCGTCCCACACGACGGCGAAGCGGCAGTTTCTGATCAGCGTTGTCGTCACTTATTTGTCCTCGTTAGCCGGCTTTGTGTCACGAGCGCGAGCGAGCGCTGGCTTCGCCAGCCCCACGTTTGGCCGAACGTTCGACGGAGCGAAACCGCCAAGCAAACTATGGAGAGTCCACTCCAACGCCGGCTCATAACCGGGAAGTGAGATACCTGTCAGCGACATCGAGCGTTTGAGCTTTTGTCATCGGCGCGTTATGGCCCCCGAAGACCTGCGCAAGCGGGAGCCCGGCGATGCGCTTCATCGTGGCCCGATACGCGTTCACGTCCGATCCTGGGAGGTTGTCGACGATAACGCCGTCATAGATGGCGTCGCCCGAAAAGAGAGAGCCGCTCGAACGCTCCCAGAGCGCGATGCTTCCAGGAGAATGCCCGGGCAGATGAAGAACTTCGAACTCGCGATCGCCAGTCTCGATAATGTCCCCCTCCGATACGAGCCGCGTTGGCTCGACAGGCGCGCGTTGATACGATGCAGGATCGTAGCCAACGAACGGAATTGCCCCCACCATCGATCTGGAAGGATCGATTCCCGCCCGGCGGAGCGCTTCGACCTCTTCTGCGCTGCGCTCCGGGAAAAGCAGGCCTCGCTGGCCGGATTGCGCAAGCTCCATGGCCTCAGCCGGATGGACAAGAATTTCGGAATCAGCAAATTCCGGATGGGAGCCGACATGGTCGATATGCGCGTGCGTCGTGAAAATGAGCGGTGGCCGTGATGACAAACGCTCGATGATCGGGCGCAGCGCGGCTACGCCCATGCCGCTGTCGACCAAAATATCGCGCGTCCTGCCCAGGATGAGAAACGAGTTGGCTCGAACCCACCTGTGGCAGAGAGGCTCGGTAATCCGGAAAAGGCCCGAGGTAAGTTGCGTCACTTCGAACCATGGGTCTTGGACTGGCAAATTCGCTTGGCCGTCGTACCTTTCCTTCGCGGTTCTGGTCATCTCGCAAGCTTAAGCGGCGGAGAGAACGAAAGAAAGACGACGCGCCCGGTCGGAATCGAGTGAAAGTCAGTCCGTTCCGCAGGGCTGTGGCGCGCCTCTGTCGAGCAGCGCCAACCTTCCTCGAACAATCGCCAAACTCGCCGCCCCGTCTTCATCAACGGCGTGGGCCGCCGAGCCAAACCGACCACGTTTTCAGGGTCAGCGGCTTGACCATCTCTCGACCGCCGCCTAACGAAGAGAGCGCCAAAATAGCGTCAAATTAGGAGGAAACGCCACGATGCGAATCAAGCGCGCTCTTGTTCTCTCCGCGCTCGCGGCCACCGCGCTCGGCGCGCTCACGGTCGGCGCCTCGGCGGCCGACCCGCCCAAAATCGCGGTCGATCTCACCACCCTGACGTCGCCGTTCTGGACCGCCTACAACCAATATATCGTGAACGAAGCCAAGGCTCAGGGGGTCGACCTCCTGCAACCGTTCAACTCCGAATTCGACACGGCGAAGCAGATCACCGGGGTCAAGAACGCGATCACGCTCGGCGCCAAAGGCCTTATTTTCTCGCCGTTCGACAGTTCAGCGGCGGGAACGGTCCTGAAGGCCGCGGACGCCGCCAAAGTCGCCGTCGTCGCGGTCGACGTCGCCCCGGATTCCGGGCCAGTCGCCATCGTCGTTCGCGCGAACAACATCGCCTATGGCGAGAAGGCCTGCAAGTATATCGGGGAGCATGTAGCGGAAGGTCCGATCGTCCAGATCATGGGCGACCAGGCGTCGATCAACGGCCGTGATCGCGGCAACGGCTTCCGCGACTGCATCACGAAGAACTATCCGAAACTGAAGCAACTCGAAATCCCGACAAAAGCCTGGTCGGGCGAGGACGCCGCGGCCGGCCTCGACACGGTCCTCAACTCGACGCCGGGCCTCAAGGCGATCTACATGCATGCCGGCGGCGTTTTCCTGGCGCCCACTTTGCAGACGCTGAAGCGCAAGGGCATGCTGCATCCGGCCGGCGATCCCGACCACATCATCATTGTGAGCAATGACGGAATTCCGCAGGAATTCGACGCCATCCGGAAGGGCGAGGCCGACGCCACCGTCTCGCAGCCGGCCGACCTCTATGCGAAATACGGCATCATGTACCTGAAGGATGCGATCGAAGGAAAGAAGTTCAAGGCCGGCCCGACGGATCATGACAGCACGATTGTCGAGGTCGCTCCGGGGGTCCTCGAAGATCAGCTTCCGGCGCAGCTGGTCACCAAGGCGAACGTGGACGACAAGTCGTTCTGGGGCAACAATCCCAAATAGCTCGCCGCATCCCTGATGATCGAGACGCCGCCCAGGGCCCTCGCCGAGCGTGGCGAGGGCGGCGCAGTTCCGATCGCGGAAGCGATCGGCGTCTCGAAGCGCTATGGCGCGACGGTTGCGCTCAGCGACGCGCGCTTGCGCGTCGTGGCCGGTGAGTCGCATGCCCTCGTGGGCCGCAACGGCGCCGGCAAGTCGACTCTTGTCGGGATCCTGACCGGCCTTCGCGAGCCCGATAGCGGCGAGGTTCGCTTTCACGGGCGCCCTGCGCCGGCGATGGCCGACCGCGAAGGCTGGCGGCGGCGGGTGGCCTGCGTCTACCAGCATTCGACGATCATCCCGGACCTTACGGTCGCCGAGAATCTCTTCATCAACCGGCAGCCGCTCAAGCGCGGTTTCATCAATTGGAACACGCTGTGGCGCGACGCCCGAGACGTGCTCGATCGCTGGAATGTTTCAGTCTCGGAGCGCTCGCGCGCAGGCGATCTCAAGGTCGAAGCGCGCCAACTGGTCGAGATCGCGCGGGCTTTGTCCTATGGCGCGCGATTCATCATTCTCGACGAGCCAACCGCCCAACTCGATGGCGAGGAGATCAAGCGCCTGTTCGCGCAAATGCGCAGGCTGCAGGCCCAAGCGGTGACGTTCCTGTTCATCTCCCACCACCTCCAGGAGGTCTACGAAGTCTGTCAGACCGTGACCGTGCTGCGCGATGCAAAGCATATCTTGACGGCGCCCGCGGCGACCCTGCCCAAGGGCGCGCTCATCGAGGCGATGACCGGGGAGCAGGTGAGTTTCGGTTTCGCTGACGCAGCCAATCGAAAGCCGCCGACCGAGAGCGCCGTCGCGCTGGAAGTGAACGGTCTCGGCGGCGAAGATTTCGAGGATGTGAACTTCTCCGTGCGCGCTGGCGAGATCATCGGGCTTTGCGGCGCGACAAGCAGCGGGCGCCTCGGGGTCGCGGAAGCCGTGGCGGGACTTGGATCCTACACCGCTGGCTCGATCCGCATAAAAGGCGCGCCTTTGCCGGCGAACGATGTCCCCTCGGCGCTTGCGCTCGGCGTCGGCTGCGTGCCGAAAAGTCGACACAGGCAAGGGCTCGTTCTCACGCAATCGATCGCCGACAATGTCACGATGCCCATTGCGAACGCGCTGGGGCCGATCGGATTCATTGCGCCTTCACGCCGCGCCTCCGCGGCGACGGATGCTATCGATACGCTTGGCGTTGTGACGCAGGGGCCGGATCAGCTTGTTTCCGACCTCTCCGGCGGCAACCAGCAGAAGGTGGTGATGGGACGGGCGCTCGCGAGCCGACCGTCGGTTCTTGTCCTCATCGATCCAACGGCGGGGGTCGACGTCAAATCGAAGGAAGCGCTCTTGCGCGCGGTCGAAAACACGCGCCGGGAAGGACGGGCGATCCTGGTCGCGAGCGGCGAGCTCGAGGATTTGCGGGTCTGCGACCGGGTGCTTGTTATGCGCCACGGCAAGGTTGTCGCCGAGCATGAAGCTGGCTGGAGCGATAACGAGCTCGTCGCGGCGGTCGAGGGGATTTGAAGTGAACCAGAGTTCGGCTCCTGCTCCTGTCGCTCAGAGCAGTGCGCCCGCGCCGCGGACGAGCGCGATCGCATTGGCCCGGCTCCGCGACTTGGCGCTGCTTCCGGCGCTGGCTGCGCTGATCGTCATCGGTTCGGTGATAAGCCCTGTGTTTCTCACCTCGGGAAACATCAACACGATCCTGACCTCGTCAGCGGCGCTGGCGCTCGTCGTCTTGGCGGAGTCGCTCGTCATCATCACCGGCAAGTTCGACCTGTCGCTTGAGTCGATCTACGGCATCGCGCCCGCGATCGGCGCCATGGTGGTCCTGCCCGCCGAGGGATTCGGCTTCGGGTTCCAGTGGCCAACGGTCATCGGGATCCTGACTGTTTTCGTGGTCGGCGGGCTCGTAGGGTTCATCAACGGCTTCATGGTGGTGAAGCTCAAGCTCAGCGCTTTTATCGTGACGCTGGCGATGCTGATCATCCTGCGCGGCATGTTGGTCGGGGCGACGCACGGGCGGACTTTGTTCGATCTACCCGGCGCCTTCTACGGCCTCATGGTCATCACCTTTCTTGGCCTGCCGCTTGCGGTGTGGCTCGCGGCTTTGGCTTTCGCGATCGCCGGAATCATGCTGCGCTACCACAGGCTGGGCCGGGCCCTCTACGCGATCGGCGGCAATCCCGAAGCGGCGCGGGCCGCCGGAATTCGCGTCGAGCGCATCACTTGGGGCGTATACGTCCTGGCGGGCGTTCTCGCTGCATTGGGCGGACTCGCGATCACCGGTTATGTCGGCGCGATCAGCGCCAATCAGGGCAACGGGCTCATCTTCACGGTGTTCGCGGCGGCGGTGATCGGCGGGATCTCGCTAGACGGCGGCAAGGGGACGATGTTCGGGGCGCTCACCGGCGTGCTGCTGCTCGGCGTCGTCGGCAACCTCTTGACCCTCGCCCAGGTGCCGTCGTTCTGGATTCAGGCGATCTACGGCGCAATCATTCTTGGATCCTTGATGGTCGCCAGATTCGCCGGCGGCCAGTCGCAAGAATAGGCCGGGCGGAGCGCCTTACGGCCGCAACATCTCCTTTACCATTCGCTTAAAGTTGTGGCCTCGCACGGGACCATCGGGGTCTATTCAACCGTTCAAGATCTCGGCGGTTGGGAGGCGCCGGATCGTTCGAGACCCGCCGCCCGGGGAGGTGTGGTAACCTAGGGGTTTTGACCTGAGAGGCTGTCTGCTCCAAAGTCGATCTTGGTGGCCCTTGGTCAGTCAGGGAAAAGGCCGTTCGAGTTGACTGGCAGGCGTATCGCTAAGCGCGTTGATCGTCCCGGGATGCGTTTCAGTGTCGCGCTGGTCGCTGGCCTAATCGTTGCCGGCGATTGGACGGTCGCCGAGGCTTTTGATTTCTTCGGTCTTTTTGGATCCGACGATAAGCCGCCAGCGGTTTCGCGGACGGCCATTCCGTACAGCCTCGCCGTTCAGATCGCCGGCGATGTCTCCGGGCTCAAAGACGCCGTGAAAGACGCGTCGTCGCTCTACAGCCTCCGCAAGGACGCCCCGCCCGACGGCGAGGCGCTCGCGCGACGCGCTCAGGGCGACTTCGCGCCGGTCATCGACGCGATGTGGGGCACAGGATATTACAACGCCTCGGTGATCATTGCGATCGACGGCGCGAGCTTGGCCATCGGCTCGAGCGATATCGCCGCCTTCGCGCGCGCCGCCGAGACTTACCGCAATCGCGCGCCCGCGCCGGTGGTGATTAAGGTCGACCCTGGCCCCCTGTTCAAGCTGCGCGCGGTGCGCGTGGTGGACGCGCTTGGGGTGGAGTTCTCGGCAGCGGAACTGCCGCAACGCATTGTCGGGCTCAAAGCGGGAGACCCGGCGGCCGCGGGGAATATCCGCGCCGCTCAGACCCGCATCGTCGACTATTTCCGGGGAGAGGGTCGCCCGCTCGCCAAGATCCAGTCGGTTTCGCCGGTCGTCGACCACGCCCAGGACATCATGGACGTGACGATCATCGCCGCGCCCGGTCCGATCGCCCCGTTCGGCGAAGCGACGATCCACGGGCCCCAGACCTTCGATCCCGCGATCGTACGCTCGTTTCTCTACATCCATCCGGGCGATCCCTACTCGCCCGCTGCAATTGCCGATGCGAGGACAAGCATCCGCGCGATTCCGGCGGTCGGCGGCGTGCGCGTTACCGAGGGGACGTCGCTCGACGCCTACGGCCGCCTGCCCTATCAGATCGATGTCGACGATCGTCTGCCATACGCGATCGGCGCATCGGCCAAGTACTCGACGACGAACGGTCCCGAAGGTCAGGTCTATTGGGAGGATCGCAACGTGTTCGGCGGCGCCGAGCGCCTGCGCCTTCAAGCCGATGTCTTCTATGCGCCGCCCTGGTACATCGCCTCGCAAAGTCTCACCCACTTCTCGTCCAACGACATCGGCGGGCGCGTGTCGGCCAGCTTTCTCAAGCCCGCCTTGTGGGGCACGACCAACGACCTTCTCATCGACGCCCTTGCGGAGAAGGTGAGTACGAGCGGCGCCGGCTTCGTCGGCTATCAGGCTCAAGACGCGGATCTGACCGCCTCGCTCCGCCACCGCTTCAATCAGAATTTCTGGGTTCAGGCTGGCCTCGAAGCGCAAAAAGGCGAGGCCACGGACGCGTTGGGCAATGTCAATTACAGGCTGATCGGCGTTCCCGTTTCCGCCAATTGCGACACGACCGACAGCAAGCTCGATCCGACGCGGGGCGTGCGCCTCAGCGCCTCCGCCGTGAGCTTCGGGACTTTCCTGGGCTCGAGCCTCGACATGGTTCAGGTTAAGGCCGGGGCCTCGGCCTATTATTCGATCGACGCCGACTCGCGTTACGTCCTGGCCGGGCGCGTCGCCGCCGGAGGGATGGTCGGCCCGCAGCTCGACGAGATCCCGGCCAACTGGCGTTTTTACGCGGGCGGCGGCGGTTCGGTGCGCGGCTATGTCTATAACGAGCTTGGCCCAACCGTGTGGTGGGGAGCGGTGGTTGGGGGGCGCAGCGTCTTCGACGCGTCCGCGGAATTGCGTGTGAAGGTGACCGATACGATCGGCGTCGTTCCGTTTTTTGACATCGGGAACGCGTTCACCTCGAGTTTCCCAACCTTCAATGAGCAATTGTTCGCGGCGGCGGGCTTAGGATTGCGGTACTACACGTCCGTCGGACCCATACGCCTCGACGTCGCGTTCCCGCTGGAGCGCCACGTCGGCACTGGGCCCGTCGCAGTCTATGTCAGCATTGGGCAGTCCTTCTGATGGCACAGCTCTTCATCCGCCTCAAAGCCTTCGCGCTGATCGTTCTGCTCACGCTTTGCGCGACCGCCTATGCGACGGAAGAGGACAAGGGCGTGCTCGCCAACCTCATTTCGCGAGCCTTGTCTTCGCCATCGATGACCGTCTCGATTGGTGCGGTCGATGGCGTGCTGTCCTCGAACGCGAGCATCAGCAACGTTGTCCTTTCCGATCGCCAAGGGCCATGGCTCAAGGTCGACAAGGTCCGCCTGATCTGGAACCGGCTCGCTCTGTTCAGCCGGCGTCTCGAGGTCGATCAGCTGACAATCGGACAGATAGAGTTTCTGCGGCGTCCGCTTCCTTCTGAAACGCCTCCCTCCGACACCGGGGCGCAGCAACCGATTTTGCCGGAACTGCCACTCAAGGTGCTCATCAAGCAATTCGGCGTGCAGGAGCTCTTGCTTGGCGAGCCGGTGGTCGGCCTCGCCGCACGCTTGAGTGTCGCCGGCAAGGCGACGCTTGGCCCTCCGTCCGAGGGCCTCGACCTTACGCTGAACGCGCAGCGGCTCGACGCGCCCGGCGACTTCAAAACGCTGTTTACCTACATTCCCGCGACCGATCGGCTGACGCTCAATGTGAACTCCTCCGAGCCGGCTGGGGGAATCTTCGCCCATCTCGCCAATCTCCCCGGACTGCCGCCGGTCAAGCTCGCCTTCAATGGCGCGGGCACCCTGGACGACTTCACCGCGAAGCTGGATTTCAACGCCGGCGCGGATGCGTGGGCGAACGGGCAGGTCATCGTTGCGCGACAGGGTCCGGGCCGCAGGCTGACGCTCGATCTCGATTCGCGTCTCGAAGGCCTCTCGCCAACCGTCGCGCAACCCATCTTCGCGGGCAATACGACCCTCAAGGGCGACGTTCAGTTCAACGACGATTCGAGCATCACCCTGCCCGGCGGTCTGCATCTTGTGTCGGCCGCCGCTCGGCTCGATTTTGAGGGCGAAAAGACTGCGAATGGCCTTCTCGATCTCAAGGTCCACGCCGGCGCCATTCCAGGTTCGACGGCGGTTGGAAAGTTGGACTTCAACGCATCGATCAATGGACCGCTCACAAGCCCAACGATCGACGGCACCTTTGACGCGGGGCGGATCCATGTCGAACAAGGATCCGTCGAACACGTCGCGGCGAGTTTCCACGCAAGCCCTAACGGCCCGGCGACGGACGAGAAGACGCGGATCGCCTTCGAGGGCGAAGCCCGGGTGAACGGACTCGCGCTTGCGGATCCCGCCTTCGCGCAAGCGGTCGGCCCTGAGCTCACCCTCAACATGCGCGGCTCCGCCTCGTCCACCGGCGAAGCGACGTTCGACGCGCTTGATCTCACGGCGCCTCATTTCGATGCGCGCTATTCCGGCCTTCTCTCTAGCCGTCAGATCCATGGCAAGGCGAATATCGTTGCGCGTGACTTGAGCCGTTTCGCGCTGCTCGCCGGCGGCGCCCTCAAAGGCGAAGCGCGCATCGCCCTGGATCTGGACGGCGCGCCACGCTACGGCGCGTTGAGCGCGACCGTCGACGCCCATGCGACGAAGCTTGCCACCAACTTTTCCCTGCTCGACGCGGCGATCGGCGGAAGGCTCGACCTAACGGGCGCGGCGCGGCTCACTCCCGGCGGCGGTTTTGGCTTTACTGACCTTCTGGTGCGGGGACAGCACGGATCGGCCGAGCTCAATGGGGAATACGGGCGCAATAAGGTTGATCTCGGCGCGCGCATCGAGATTCCGGAGGTCCAGGTCCTCGATTCGCGCGTCAGCGGCAAGGCCGAAGTCGTCGCCGCCTTGAGCGGAGCCCCATCCGATCTCACTGCAGCCCTCAAAGCGAAGCTGGGCGAAGGAAAACTCCTCGACCGCAAGACGACGGGCATCGCTCTGGAAGCCCTTACCAACCACGTGACCGGGCTAATCGAGGCGAACGCCTCTCTGTCCGGCGATGTCGACGGGCACGCCCTCAAAGGCTCGATGCATGTGGCGAAAGACGGCGACGGCGGCTGGGCCATCGACAATTTCGGGCTCAACCTCGCTTCGGCGCGACTCGCTGGCGCGCTCGCCATTGGCGCCGACAACCTGGCGACCGGCGAGCTGACCTTCAGCGCGACGAATCTCGACGATCTCTCGCCGCTCGTCCTCACGACGCTCACGGGCGCGCTTCAGGCGAAGGCCAACGCCTCGGCAGCCGAGGGCAAGCAAATGCTCTCGGTCGCGGCGAACAGCGAGCGGATGACCATAGGCGCGAACAGACTTGAGGGACTCAAGGTCGACTTCAAGGTGGCCGACTTATGGGGCGCGAAGATCGTTTCCGGATTGGCGCTGCTTGCGCGCGCCGAAGTCCGCGGCCAGTCGATCACCGGCGTCAAGCTGACGGCCACAGGGGACGCCTCGGCGAGCGATCTCGAATTGAGCGGCAATGCGCGGGGCTTGACGATCAACGCGCGCGGGCGGCTGCTCGGCGGCCCGCCAACGCGGCTCGAGCTTGCAAGCTTCGTCGCTCAAGGCGGCGGCCAGCGCGTTACGCTCGCCGGGCCGGCGAGCCTGACCTACGGCAGCGATGGACTCGACATCAAGGATCTCGCGCTGCGCGTCGGTGCGGGCCGGCTGTCGCTCTCCGGCCGTAGCGGATCGACGCTGGCGCTGCGGGCGAACGGAGCGGACCTGCCGCTCGCGGCGCTTGATTTGGTTTCGCCTGGCCTCGGTTTGTCCGGGGTCGCCGACGGCGAGGCGACGATCGGCGGAACGCCTACCAATCCGACCGGTGACTGGCGGGTCCGCGCGCAGCGCGTCAGCGCGCCGCAGATGCGTAGCGCGGGATTGCCGGCGCTTGACGTCACGGGCTCCGGGAGGCTCGCGGGCGGCCGCACCTCGCTCGACGTCGCCATCAATGCGGGCAGGGGCGGCGCCGTGCGGCTCACAGGGTCCGCTCCCTTGAGCGCGGATGGCGCCCTCGATGTGAAAGTCGACGGCAATCTGGACGCCCGCCTCGCCAATTCCATGCTGTCCGTGTCCGGTCGTCATGTGGCTGGAACGCTCGCGATCGCGGCTCAAGTTCGCGGCGCGATCGCGAAGCCGCAGGCGCAAGGCACAGTTCGCCTAAGCGGCGGTGAACTGCGCGACGATCAGACGGGCTTCAGGCTGAGCGGGGTGACGGGGACGTTCGTCGCGAACGGAAGCACGATTCGGATCGATCATTTCGCGGGAACGACGCCGAACGCCGGCGCGATAAGCGCTGCCGGCGAAGTGAGGCTCGATCCGACCGCCGGCTTTCCCGGCTCCATTCGCGTCACCGGCCGGCACGCCCAACTCGTCGCCAACGACATTCTCTCCGCGACCGCGGACATGGCGCTCGATATCTCCGGCCCCCTCACGCAGAAACCGCGCGTCGACGGACACATCACGATTGTGGGCATGGATATTTCGATCCCCAGTCGCTTCGCCAGCGTCGCGGCTCCCATTCCCGGCACCAAACATCTGAACCCGACCGCGACGGCGCGGGCGCGGCTCGCGCTTGCGGCCAAGGCGAAAGGGTCAGGCGCGCGCGCGCCGCTGTTCGACGCGACGCTGGCGCTGACGGTGGCGGCGACCAACCGAATTTTCGTTCGCGGCCGCGGCGTTAATGCTGAACTCGGCGGCGAGCTGCGTGTCGCTGGCACGGCCCGCGATCCGCAAGTGACTGGGGGGTTCGATCTCCTACGGGGTTCGCTCCTGCTCTTAAGCTCGCGGCTCACCTTCACCCGCGGCGACGTGCGCTTCCATGGCGATGTGACGCCCGAACTCGATCTCGTCGCCGAAACGAGCACGGGCGGCGTCACCGCGCGCATCGAGGTCACCGGTCCCGCCATCCAGCCAGCATTCCGGATTAGCTCCAATCCAAACCTGCCGGATGATGAGGTCCTTTCGCGGATTCTCTTTCAGAAGGCGGCCGGCAGCTTGTCGGCTTTCCAGGCGCTCGAACTCGCGAATGCAGTCGCGACGCTTTCCGGCAAAGCCGACGCCTTTGAAAATGTGCGCAAGTCGCTCGGCGTCGACAGCCTCGATGTCAGCACGAGCGCGACGGGCGGGGCTCTGCTAAGCGCGACGCGTGCGATCAACGACCGGCTGAGTGTTGGAATCACGACCGGGGCAAGGCCTCAAGACGACGGAGTCAACTTGAATTTTGACGTCACCCGTCACTTGCGCCTCGAGGCGGGAGTCGACGCCACCGGCGGGTCGAACGCCGGCGTCGGCGTCGATTGGGAGTATAAGTAGGGCCATTGCGTCGAAACGGCCGGGCGTTAAATGACTAGCGGCGGGTCGCCGACTTGCGAGAGAACTTCAATCATGTTCGAATTCCTTCTCGCCGAGGGTCGGCCGCTGTTGGCGGACGGGGGATTGGCGGTTGATTGCGGCGCCCGCATTATCGGCGGATGCTGCGGCGACGGTCCAGCTCATGTGGCCGCGACGCGGCGCGGCCTCGAAGCTCACCAAGCCCGCGCGCGTCCGGATGTCGAAGCGATCGTCACGGCGCTCGGTCCCTTCGTCGCGCCCCCCGCGGCGGAGAGCGGCGCGAGCCGGGCGCGCCGTCGGGAGCGGACGTGAACGCCAAGGCGAAGCGACGCGCCTCAAGGCAAGAATCCGAGGCCGATCCGGACGAACTCGACGAGAACCCGGTCAAGGCGGCGCCCCGCATTCCGCTTGTTGCGCCGAAAGGTCTGCAGGTTTTCGACGTCGGGGCGGAGAACGTCGGCGAGCGGCTTGATCGTTTCTTGGGCCAAGCGGCGACGGCGCGAAGCCTCGCGCTGTCGCGCACGCGGCTCAAGGCCATGATCGAAGCAGGCGAGGTGAGGGTCGACGAAACCGTCGTGCGCGATCCCTCGGCGCGCCTTGCGGTTGGCGCGCGAGCCGTCTTCGAGGCGCCGGCGCCTGAAGAATCGCCGCTTCTCGGCGAAGACATCAAGCTTGCCGTCGTTTTCGAGGACGAGCATCTGATCGTGATCGACAAACCGGCCGGGCTTGTCGTCCATCCGGCGCCTGGCCATGCGGCTGGCACGCTCGTCAACGCGCTGATCCGTCACTGCGGAGCGAGCTTGTCGGGCGTCGGCGGGGTCAAGCGGCCCGGCATCGTGCATCGGCTAGACAAGGATACGTCTGGACTGCTCGTCGTCGCCAAAACAGACGCGGCGCACCGGGGCCTCACCGAACTGTTCGCTGACCATGGCCGCACCGGCTCGCTCGAGCGAGAATATCTCGCGCTCGTATGGGGCGGGTTCACCGCGCCCACGGGCAAGGTTGTCGCCCCGATCGGACGCGATCCGCGCCATCGGGAAAAAATGGCGGTGGTGAGCGAGGAGCGCGGCCGGCATGCGACCACACACTGGCGGGTCGACGAAGGCCTCGGCCCGGCGAGCCTGATCGCTTGCCAGCTCGAAACAGGTCGGACCCATCAGATTCGGGTCCACATGGCGTCGATTGGCCACCCCCTCATGGGTGATTCGGTCTACGGTTCGGGCTTCAAGACCAAAGCTGCGTTGCTCGGGGATCGCGCGGCGTCGGCGCTGGGCGCGCTCGGACGACAGGCTCTCCACGCGTCCGTTCTGGGCTTCGAGCATCCCCTCACAGATGAGACGCTTCGTTTCGAGCGCTCCCCGCCGAAAGATTTTGCGAGATTGCTCAAGGCATTACGAGCGAGCCGAGCGAAATGAGGGTCCCAATCGCCCGCCGCGACGCTGAAACAATTTCATATTCGCTGCGAATAACTGTCCAGAGCCGGCCCTTTTTCGGCCACGCTTGCTCGACCACAATACGTCTAACCGGCCCCTAGCGCCGAAGGAGATGGCTGACGCCGGTCTCCAATCCGAGGACAAAATGGCTGCTTCCCTTCCCATCATTGCGGGCGAATCGGGACTTGCCCGCTACCTGCAGGAGATCAAGCGGTTCCCGATGCTGGAGCCGCAAGAGGAATACATGCTGGCGAAGCGCTGGCGCGAGCATGGGGATCGGGAGGCGGCGCATAAGCTCGTCACCTCGCATCTCAGGCTCGTGGCCAAGATCGCCATGGGCTATCGCGGTTATGGCCTGCCGATTGGCGAGGTCATTTCGGAGGGCAACGTCGGCCTCATGCAGGCGGTCAAGCGCTTCGAGCCGGACAAGGGCTTCAAGCTCGCGACCTACGCCATGTGGTGGATTCGCGCTTCGATCCAGGAATACATCCTGCGCTCGTGGTCGCTCGTGAAGATGGGCACGACGGCGAGCCAGAAGAAGCTGTTCTTCAATCTGCGCAAAGCCAAAAGCCGGATTTCGGCGCTCGACGAGGGCGATCTGCGCGACGACCAGGTCGAATCGATTTCGAAGCGGCTTGGCGTCGGCAAGCAGGACGTGATCGACATGAACCGCCGCCTGGGCGGCGACGCCTCCCTCAACGCGCCGCTTCGCGAGGGCGGCGAGGGCGAGTGGCAGGACTGGCTGGTCGACGACACGGCGGATCAGGAGACACTGCTTGCCGACCGGGAGGAATCGGACGCGCGCCTGGACGCGCTGCGCGGCGCCTTGAGCGTGCTCAATCCCCGCGAGCGGCGCATCTTCGAGGCCCGCAGGCTCGCCGACGAGCCGATCACCCTCGAGGAGCTTTCGGCTGAATTCGGCGTCTCGCGCGAGCGCGTGCGGCAGATCGAGGTGCGCGCTTTCGAGAAAGTGCAGCAGGCGGTGAAGGCCGGCGTCGCCAAGGCGCAGGCGCCGAAGAATCGCCCGCCGGCCGCTTTGCCGGCGCGATGAAGCGAGGCGCGCAATTTCACCCGCGTCCCCATCGCGGAGAATTTGTCGCGCGGCGGCGAAGAATCTGAAATAGGCTGGCGTCACACTCCGATCGCCCGCCGAACCGAACAGGCCGCCTGATGTTTTGCTTCCAGTTCCCGCCGCGCCGGTTGCGGCGTTTCGTTGCGCCTCTGTCGCTCGTCGGGGCGGCGCTCTTGGCGTTTCCGGCTCTCTCGGCCGACAAGCCGGCGACGCCCGAGGGGGCGGAAGCTCTGAAAGCCCTGATCGCCAAGTTTTTTCCCGCCGCGCAGGCCGGCGCTTCGCCGCTTGTGACGGTCAAAGTGGACGGCGCGCACTATCTCGTCTCGGCCGATCTCAGCGCGCTGAACGCGCTCCTGGCCGAGACGGGCATGTCCTATGATCCGGCGGTGATCGCCTACCAGGCGGTCGAGCAGGACGACGGCAATTGGCGGATCTCGCTGGATTCGCTTCCGCGGATCGGCTTCCACTCGGGGGACAAGACCGGGGTCATCGACCTCGCCAACTTTCGCTCGGCCGCGCTGATCAAACCGGCGATCGCCTGGCTTCTGTCCGGCTCGGCGAGCATGGACAAGGGAAGTTTTCGGGTTCAGAACCCGAAGGTCACACAGACGATCGATTTCGGACCGGTGCAGGAGACGATCGCGACCAATGTCGCCGGCGACGGCTCCGTCTCGACGCAGCTCAAGGAAGATATCACGGATCTCGCCCTCAAGACGGTCGGGGCCGACGACGATGATTCCCCGATCAATTTCAGCGGCCGAGCGGAGAAGGCGCAGATCAATCTTGGCGTGGACGGCTTCAAGAGCCGCGAGGTCTTCGATCTCTGGAGCCTGCTTGCCGCCTACCCCGCCCGCGCCGACCTCGCCGGCCACGAAGCGGAGCTCAAGGGGCTGTTGAAGGACATCGCCGCGCCCGGGCTCAAGTTCGCCGAGGGGATCGCCGCGCAAAAGACCGTCGTCACCGCGTCCTTCGGCGCGATCGCTGTGGCGGACGTCAACTACCGGCTTGGCGCGGCCAATGCGGGGCCGCAGAGCGCGATCACGATGAGCCTGTCAGCCGAGGGGTTGAGCCTCCCCCTGGGGCTCGTCCCGCCGAACGCGGCCGCCTTGACGCCGTCGAAGGTCGACGTCGCGGCGACGCTCAAGGGCATCGACATCACGGCGGCGGCCAACGAGTGGATCTCCGACCTCAGCCTCAAGGGCGACGGACCGGCGCTCTCCGACGACAACGCCGAGAAGGTCGAAGCCGCCTTTCTGAGCGCCGGCCCCGTTCAGGTCGAGTTCGCCCCCTCGCATGTGGTCGCGCCCGCGCTCGACGCCGACTTCACGGGCCTCATCCGCCTCGACCATAACAAGCCGAACGGCGCCATCACGGTCCACATGCGTGGGTTCGACAAGACCATGGCGGCGGTCAAGGATCTGGGGCCGGACATCGCCGCCAAGGCCATGCCGGGCCTCGCGCTCGCCAAGGGCCTAGCGAAGAGCGAGAGCGACGGGAGTCTCAGCTGGCTCGTCGAGCTCGACGCCGAGCGGTCGATCAAGGTCAACGGCATTCCCTTCGGCAAGGCCCCTAACTGATCGCCTCGCCCTAGGAGCGCCCGCTCCCTTGCTCCCCCTCCTTGAGGCCGCCCGTCGATGCAACCCGGCGGGCGAGCATCGCTGCCTGTAGGCGTGAATAAACGGGCATAAACGCCAATAAGCGCTAGTAAATTTACTAGCGCTTATTAGCGTTTATTTTTTCTAATCGAGCCTTTTCAATGAGTTGCGAGCGGGTAGGTAGGCTAGGAAAAATCCGGTCATTTCTCCCCGCGCACGCAAAGGTTGCAAAGCGCCGCTTCGCGCGGACATGATGAGCGGTTGCGGAAAATTTCGCATCGGAGGATCTTAGTCATGATTTCTGTTTTAAGCAAGGAAATGTCGCATATGCCTAAAACCAAAAGAGAACGCATGGCTTTCTAGCGGCTGGTGTTGAAATAGCTGGTCGGCCCCCCGGCCAACCTTGTCATCGTGGCTGGACTTCGCACGTCGAAAAGATGGGCGTCCTTCCGGCCGCCCTATGTCCTAGCCATCCACGAGACACGGCGCGTCTCGGGCGATCCCCGCAAGGGAAAATATCGTGAAGATGTCTATCATTCCGGCTCGCCTTGGCGCCGGCTCCCGTGGATGGCCGGGACAAGCCGGCCAGGACGGAGAATCCATCCATCGGGCCTTGCGTTCGGATCTGAGGTGAGATGGGCGCGCTCAGCCTCGAATGGCTCGGAGCCCCCCAGCCCCTTGCGTCAGGGTCAGGGCCGAGCGCGCCGCGCGGTCACGGGAGCGACCGGGCGCCTCCCGATGAAAGGGCGAGAAGAATATGGCAATGAGTATTTCTACCTAGCCAGCGAGAAGGCGGTCACGGCGTCGCCGCCGCTTCCCGGCCCGGAGCGGGGCATCCTCGCTACTGCGCCAAATGCTTGTCGAAAAACGCGGCGATCTCCTTGAACGCCTCTTTCACTTCCGGAACCCGATCGTCCCGATAGAACTGAGCATGCGACTGGCCCTCGAAGACCTGCAGCGCGGCGTCGACCCCGGCCTCACGCAGCTTGCGATGGACGCGCACGGTGTTGCTGAGGAGCAAGTCGCGCGTCCCCGTCGTCAGGATCGCCGGCGGAAAGCCGCTCATGTCGCCATAGACCGGCGACAGCATCGGGTCGTGGAGATCGTGGCCATTGGCGTAGAAGCGGGTCGCGGCGTCGCAGAATCCGTCAGGCGACACGAGCACGTTGTCGACCATGGCGTTCGTCTGGAAACTGTCCCCGACCTTGGTCACGTCCGCCATCGGCGTGCCCGGCGCGATGGCGCCCGGCATCGGCAATCCCTCCTGCTTGGCGCGCAGCATCATCTCGAGCGTCAGCGCCCCGCCGGCCGAAGCGCCGATGATCGCGACCTTCTTCGGATCGGTCGTCTTCAAGACAGCCCTGTAGACGGTCATCGCGTCATCGAGCGCCGCCGGAAAGTAGGCGTCGGGCGGCATCCGGTAATCGACGGCGATCACCTTCATCTGTCCGATCGCGGCGAGGAGCAGCGCGTCCGCCAGCCCCGACGAGCGCGGGTTCAAAACGTAGCACCCGCCATGCACATGGATCGCCACGCGATTGGCGTTGCGCGGGGCGATTTGGTCAGGTGTCAGCCGGTAGACCTTCACGCCGTCGATCGTGTCCATCTGCACGTCGACGCGCAGCCGATCGGTCATGCCTGTGATATGGGACGAGCCAGCGGCCGCGATCTTGTTGGCGAGTTCGCGCCATCCATCGGCCGTGGTCGGGGGCTTGTCCCAGTCCGGACGCAAGGGCCGGGCGATGATCTGCTGCATTTCCGGACTGACGTCGGTCGGCACGGGCAGCGTCTTGGCGGGAACGTTCAGGGGAGGGAGCGCGGGGGGCGTTTCCGCGGCGATGCTGGGCATGCAAAGCGCGGCGGCGCAAGTGACCAGCGCGAGGCCGGCGAGCAGCGTTTTCATGGGGGGTTTCCTGGCCCGAGTTTTGGTCCTCGTGCCATCGCCCCGCGAGCCTGTCAAACGGACGGCCGTTCCTCGACCGGGCCGATCGGCTCGCCATGCTCGTGGCGATGGTGGAGGTCGGGATAATGCGCATGACGGTGGCGAAGACGCTCATGCCGGTGCCGGTGCGAGTGCGGCTCCGTCACTGGCCCGTCGTGGACATGTCGATGGTGGATGTCGTGAACATGGCTGTGTTCGTGCTCGATCGGCGCATGGGTGTGGTCATGGCTGTGCCGCTCGGTGAGATGAAGCCAGACGCCGAACGCCATTAGCGCACCTGCCGCGATCAGTTGAGGCGGGGCCGGCTCCCCGAGCACAAGGATCGCGACGACCGCGCCGAGGAACGGCGCAAGCGAGAAATAAGCGCCGGTGCGGGCGCTGCCGAGATGGCGCAGCGCCAGGACGAACAGGACTAGGCTCAAGCCGACGCCGCAGAAGCCGACGATAAGCGCCGCGCCGGTCGCGCCCATCGAGGGCAAGCGCGCTCCGAGAAAAAGCGCCATGGCGAGATTGGCGCTTCCAGCCACAAGGCCCTTGATCATCGCAATCACGACTGGGTCGGCCGCCGACAGCTTGCGCGTCAGGTTATTGTCGAGGCCCCATGCGAGGCAGGCCGCCGCGATCATGAGGCCGCCTTCGTCAAATCGCACGCCCTCGCCTCGCCAGGAGAGCGCGAATGCGCCGGCAAGGATCGCCGCCGCGCCGAGGAGGAGCCTCCGGTCGACATTCTCCCGAAAGACCACCCAGGCGATCGTCATGGTGGCGAGGCCCTCGAGATTGAGGAGGAGCGAGCCGGACGCAGCCGAGGTGCGGGCGAGCCCAAGCATCAGAAACAGCGGCCCCAGGATCCCGCCGAACGCCACGATCGCGATCAACCAGGGCGCGTCGAAGGGCCGCAACGGCGCTTCCGAGCTCGGAACGCCGAGGAGGGAGCGGGCCGAGTGCGTGATCAGGAGCCCGACGCCTGCGCCTAGATAGAGAAGCCCAGCCAGGAGCTGGGGGGTCGCTGAGCTCAGAAGCAGTTTTGCGAGGGGGGCCGAAGCGCCGAACAGGATCGCCGAGCCAAGCGCGAGGGGAACGCCTGGCCAAAGAGGGTTGCCGTTCAAGCCGCTCTCGGACATGCGTGAGGCCTAGCACATTTGAGGCGCCGATGGGCTCGACCTCGCCGGCGCGCCTCATGTCAGCGAAGAGCGGACTAGGGGCCCGCTCTCAGCCGGATTTCGATCTCACGCGCGGTCACTGTGTGAGCGAAACCGACGTCCGCGCCGGCCTCCGCGCAAGACCGGTTTCTATCCCCAACAAACACAAAAACACCGGCTGGATTGTTAACCCTTCATAAACGATTCCGTCGCAAACGTGGTTAACGAAACGCCAACGGACGGACGCGATGAACGCCCATGTAGGCCCTGCTCAAACGTTGAAGTTCAGGGCCCAGTCGCTCCTGGCCTACGTTCTCGAGCCCGTCCCGCCGCTCTCCGATTGGCTCGTCGCGCTCGACGCCTGGCTCGCCCGCTCCCCCACCTTCTTCATCGCGCGGCCGGTCATTCTCGACATGGCGGCGCTCGAACTCACGCTCAAGGAATATCGCGAGCTTCTGAGCGATCTCGCGCGCCGCCACATCCGGGTTATGGGGGCGGAGAACGTCGGTCGCGGGCTGGTCGGGCCGCATCTGCCGCCCGTCATCTCCGCAGGCCGGACAATCGAGAACCCGACCATGCGGGAGGAAGAGCCGGCCCCGGAGCAGCCGCGGGCCGTCGAGCGACCGGCGTCCGAAAGCGCCGAGACGCTGATCGTCGACGGCAACGTGCGCTCCGGCCAGACGATCATGCATCCCCAGGGCGACGTGACGATCATCGGCCGCGTCGCTTCGGGCGCCGAAGTCGTCGCGGGCGGGTCGATCCACGTCTATGGCGCGCTCCAGGGTCGCGTGATCGCCGGCATCTCCGGTTCGCGGTCGGCGCGCATTTTCTGCACCGAGGCGCGGGCGGAACTCCTGTGCATCGGAGGCGCCTATGTGACGGCGGAAGACACGAACGCCGAGATGGAGGGCCGCAGCCTCGAGGCCCGGCTGGACGGCGAGGAACTCAAACTCCGTATCCTGGGCTAAAGGCTGCATTCAGAGGACAATCCGTGATGAGCAAGGTGATCGTCGTTACGTCAGGAAAAGGCGGAGTGGGCAAAACCACTTCGACCGCGTCTCTCGGCGCGGCGCTGGCGCAGAGCGGCCAGCGCGTTTGCGTGGTCGATTTCGACGTCGGCCTGCGCAATCTCGATCTCGTCATGGGGGCCGAGCGGAGGGTCGTCTTCGACTTCATCAACGTGGCGCAGGGCGACGCCAAGCTCCCACAAGCGCTGATCCGCGACAAGCGCATCGACACGCTCTCGCTGCTTGCGGCCTCCCAGACACGCGACAAGGACGCGCTGACGACGGAGGGCGTCGAACGGGTGATCGGCGAATTGCGGGGCATGTTCGACTGGATCGTCTGCGACAGTCCGGCGGGCATCGAGCGGGGCGCGCTTCTGGCGATGCGATACGCCGACCAGGCGATCGTGGTCGCCAATCCGGAAGTCTCCTCGGTGCGCGACTCGGACCGCATCATCGGTCTTCTCGATTCGAAGACGATGCGCGCCGAGCGCGGCGAGCAGATGGAAAAGCGGTTGCTGCTGACGCGGTTTGATCCGGCGCGCTCGAGCTCCGGCGAAATGCTCAGCATCGACGACGTGCTCGAGATCCTCTCGATCCCGCTCCTCGGCGTGATCCCCGAGAGCAAGGAAATCCTGCGGGCTTCCAATATCGGAGCGCCCGTGACCATGAACGCTTCGGGCGGTCCCGCGGGGCTCGCCTATCAGGAGGCGGCGCGCCGTCTCGCCGGCGAAGCGGTCCCGGTCGCGATCCCGGACCAGAAGAAGACCTTCTTCACGCGCCTGTTCGGTCGGAGGGCGGCATGAGTCTGTTCAGTTTCCTCAAATCGCGCAGCACCGCGCCGGTCGCGCGCGAGCGTCTGCAGATCCTCCTCGCCCACGAGCGCGTGGCGCTCGGACCGCGCGATCTCGTGACGATCCTGCGCGACGAATTGCTCGCGACCATCGCGCGCCACATCGAGTTCGATCCCGAGAAGCTCACGGTGAAGATGGACCGGGCGGGCGCCATGTCGACGCTCGAGATCGAAGTCGAGATCCCCTCCGACAAGGTCGGCGTCGGAGCGCAGGCGCGGGCCTCGGCGGCCTAGAGCACATTGCAGATTGGTGTAATCGTCATCGCGAGGAGCGACGCGACGCGGCGATCCAGGAGCCGCGAGGCTCCCTACGTTCCCCTGGATTGCTTCGCTTCGCTCGCAATGACGACGGTGGTTCGGCCTACGCGCAATCCGCTCTAAGCCAGGCCTCTCCCGACGCTGCGGGGGCTGAGTTAGAGCCGCGCGGCGAGCGCGGCGTAGACAGCGATGAGCGCGCTCGCGACGACGTTCCATGCGGCGAGCGACAGTCCGGCGATCCTGAGCTGGACCTCGTCGCAGCGCACAACCTTGACGGAATCCAGCGCCTTCACGAGATCGCCGACATCGAGCGATCCGGCGCCGCCGGTGCACGCCGTGGGCCCAGCCCACCAATGATATTCGACCCCGACGTGATAGGCGGCGAAAATAGCGTTGCCCGCGAAGATCAGCGCCAGAAGGGCGAAGCCGCCCCGCGCCACGCCATGCGCCGAGCGGCTCACGAGCGCGGTTAAGAGCGCAATCGGAACGGCGGCGTAGAAGGCGTGGCGCTGCGCGAGGCAGAGTTCGCACGGCTCGTAGCCAAGCCCCTGTAAAATCCACACCGCCGCGAGAATGGCGGCGGAGGCCGCGGCGATCCACAGCGCCCGCAGCCGCTGCGAGGGCGCAAGAACCATGTCCGCGGGGGATGCAAGAGCCATTTCGGCGTGGGACATCAGAACACCTTGACCGCGATCACGAAGCCGACGACGACGAGCGCGACAAATGCGCCAAGAACTGCGGCGAAATTGCGCTCCATCGCCGCGCGCAAGGGCTCGCCGAACCAGTGAAGCGCGCCGGCGACGAGAAAGAACCGCGCCCCGCGGGTCACGACCGACAAAGCGACGAACAGCGGAAAATTATAGCCGAGCAGGCCGCTGACGATCGTCACGAGCTTATAGGGGATCGGGGTCGCGCCCTTGATGAGGATCACGAGCCATCCCCATTGGACGTAAGTCTGCTTCAACGCCTCCATCTTCGCGCCATAGCCGTAGAGGTTGATGAGCCACTGCCCGATGGTCCCATAGAGCAAGGCGCCGATGGCGTAGCCGAGCATGCCGCCGAGGACCGAGGCGATTGTGGCGATGAGCGCGTAGCGCCAGGCGCGCTTCGGGTTGGCCAGCGCCATCGGGGCGAGCAGGATGTCGGGGGGGATGGGAAAGAACGAACTTTCCGCAAAAGCGACCAAGGCCAAGGCACGCTCCGCATGCGGACCCTCGGCGAGGGCTCGGACTTTCGGGTAGAGCGAATTGAACATGGAGGTCCTTCGCAGGCGCGAGCGGCCTTTTACGCGGTTGCGGCGCCGCCGTCCACGCGCCCTCGCGCTTGGCCCTGAAAGCTCTTAAAGCGTAATTGACCCTGCGCGGCCCGGCGTTCTATATCCGCCCCATCCGCTCGCTGCGGGCCCCTATGGCGGAACTGGTAGACGCGTCCGACTCAAAATCGGATTCCGCAAGGAGTGCTGGTTCGATTCCGGCTAGGGGCACCAGTGAATTGATATTATTCCAAACAATTCAATTAGATGGGATTTTATGTCGCCGCCGGTCCCACACTTAGTCCCACACCGCAACATCCGGCGCTCTGGCTCCCGACCCTCACACCGCGGATAATCGCGAATCCAGGTCATGCGGGCTGGGGATTGCCCTCTGAGTTAGGCTCGTCTCATGCCGCGCGTCGTCAAGCGTTCGCTCTCCAAAGCTATCAAGATCGGCCCATCGCGCCGGGAGGCTCCCCTTCCTCAATTCGTCCCTCCGCAGCTATCACGGTCGGTCGAGACGCCGCCGTCCGGCCCTCAATGGGTGCATGAGGTCAAGCTGGACGGCTATCGGGTGGTTGCGCGGATCGACAACGGCCGAGTGCAGCTCCTAACGCGTACAGGCCTCGACTGGACAGACAGATATCCGAGCGCCGTCGCTGCGCTCGCCCATCTCAGTGTGAAGACCGCCTATATCGATGGCGAATTGTGCGGCGTCGACGAAGCTGGACTGCCGAGTTTCGCTCGCACTCAAGCGGCGACCGACGGTGAGCGCGGCGTTCATCTCGTCTACTACGCCTTCGATCTCCTGCACGTCGACGGCTGGGACGTCTCGAATCTTCCACTCCTCAGGCGCAAGGAGCTGCTGGAGCCGCTTGTCGCAAACAAGCTCGGTCTCCAGTTCAACGGCCATGAGACCGGCGACGGCGAGCTCATCCTGAAACACGCCGGCAAGCTCGGTTTCGAGGGCGTGGTATCGAAGACGATCGACGCGCCCTATGCGCCAGGCAATCGCGGCCTATGGCGCAAAGCCAAAGCACTCAACCGCCAAGAGTTCGTTATTGTCGGGTGGTCCGATCCGGAAAGCTCACGGCCTCATCTCGGCGCGCTGCTGCTCGGCTATTACAGCGACGACGGCAAACTCATCTACGCCGGCCGCGTCGGCACAGGGATGCCCGTCAAGGTGCTCGCTGGTCTGCGTCGGCGTCTTGACCCACTCGCCCGCAAGACGTCGCCTCTCAGCGTCCCGCCGCCACGCTCGACGCGCTTCGGGTCGCCGCTCGTCCTATCGCGCGTGCACTGGGTCGAGCCGAAACTCGTCGCCGAGATCACTTATCTGACTTGGACGGCCGATAACCTCTTGCGCCATACGGTCTATGTCGGATTGCGAGAGGACAAGCGAGCGGAAGAGGTGCGACGAGAAGGCGTGAGAGAAAGCGGTTGATCTCAGTGCACTTCGTCGACACAAAAGCTTCGGCAAAGGCTAATCGCCGAGGCTAACTTATCGTTATCATGCAAGTAGTTGCAGCTGGAACCTTTGCCTTGGCGTTTTCGTTTAGCTTTGCTTAGCTTAGCTTAGCTTAAGGGACAGGCTGACCGTGCCGGATGAGAACGATGCAAGGCGGTCGGGCAGCGACGCGTTGGGGCTGTTAGAGAGCGAGCGGCGGTTGCGAGACCTTGTAGACTCGGTGGTGGACTACGCGATCTTCCAGCTCGACAAGGATGGCGTCGTGGCGACCTGGAATCGCGGCGCGGAGCGTATCAAGGGCTACCCCGCTGACGAGATCATCGGGCGGCACTTCAGCGTCTTCTATACCGAAGAGGATCTAGCCGCCGGACTCCCGGCGCGGGTTCTCGCGACGGCCGCGAGTGAAGGAAAATTTGAGGCTGAGGGATGGCGCGTGCGCAAAGATGGCTCTCGTTTCTGGGCCTCTATCGTCGTCGATCCGATCCGCAACGACATCGGAGAAGTTGTCGGATTTGCGAAGGTCACGCGCGATATCACCGAAAGAATGGAGACCCAACGCGTCCTGCGCGAAACTCAGGAGCAGCTCGTCGTGGCTCAGCGCATGGAGGCGGTCGGTCAGCTCAGCGGCGGCATCGCTCATGACTTCAATAATCTTTTGATGATCATCATGGGCAATCTGGAGAGAGTGAGGCACGAGGCGCAGAAGCTGGACGGCAGAACTCCAAGCCTCCAGCAATCGATCAACAACGCGATGCGGGGTGCCCAGCGGGCCGCCGCCCTCACGCAACGGCTGCTCGCGTTTTCACGCCGCCAGCCGCTCAATCCCAAGGTTCTCGATCTCAACACATATCTGCCCGGTGTTGCCGATTTTCTAGAACGCTCTCTTGGCGAAACGATCGAACTTGAGGTCGCGGGAGCGCCTGGACTCTGGCCAATCGAAGTCGACGTGCCTCAGCTCGAAACGAGTCTTGTTAATCTCGCAGTCAATGCCCGAGATGCAATGCCGAACGGCGGCAAGCTAACGGTGGAAGCCTCTAATCATATGCTTGATCGCGAATATCGCCGCGCTAATCCCGAGGTGGCCCCCGGCCAATATGCGCTCATCAGCGTTAGCGATGCAGGCGAGGGCATGACTCCGGACGTTCTGGCGCGCGCTTTCGAGCCGTTCTTCACCACAAAAGAAGTTGGTCAGGGAACGGGTCTTGGATTGAGCCAAGTGTACGGGTTCGTCAAACAGTCCGGCGGGCACGTGAAGATCTATAGCGAAGCTGGGCACGGGACGACGGTGAAGCTGTATTTCCCGCGCGCCCGGGGGCAGGTCAACGATGTTGAGGCTGAATCCGACGTTCCCCTCGGCAGCGACGACAGTGAAGTTATTTTGGTCGTCGAGGACGATAAGGACCTGCGATGGTACCTAATCGAGGCCCTTCGAGACCTTGGCTACCGGACAATCGGCGCGCCAGATGCAGACGCGGCGCTCAAGGTTCTTGAGCAACAATCCCTGAAGGTTGACCTGATGCTGACTGACGTCATCATGCCGGGAATGAACGGACGCGAACTCTCCAACGCAGCCCAGGAGCTGCGCCCAGGGCTAAAGGTGCTGTTCATGTCGGGCTACTCGGGTAATGCCGTCGTCCATCATGGCCGCGTAGATCTTGACGTGCACCTCATACAAAAGCCGGTTTCACTTCAGGATCTTACCGCACGAATTCGCGAGATGCTGGATCGGATCGCCTGACTATAAGGCGAAACACAGCAGGGGATTCCGTGGTCAAGGCATTGCAAATCGAGGCATCCGGCGCTGCTTGAGTGGGGCTTACTGGGTCAGCTTTTGCCCAAAACACAACGACCGGCGCTCCTGCTGGTAACACCCCGGCACCTCCCGCCCCGATCCAAGATATGGTCAAGACGACTGCTCCATCAGGCTCGCACAGCCGTCAGACGCGGCACCGGACAAAAGCACAACGAGGCCAGGGCGTCAGCGCATCACACGCGGACCAAACCGGCTGCAGCGCCCGCGACCTAATCTAAAGCGCGGGTGCGTAAACACCCGCGTCCCTTCCAAAGCGTTCACCTAGGTGAAGCACAGCAGCCGCTTACGGCTTAGGGCGTTTTTTCCGGCTGCATCTTGGCACCTGCGCCGCCTCCTGTCCCAGCCGCGTCTGTGCTGCTTGGCTTGGCCTCGTTACCGGGCGCGCCCTGAGAGGTCGCGGCGGCGCCCTGCGCGCCCATTTTTCTGGAGCTATCACCGTTATTGCTCGTGGTGCTCGGCGCAGCGGCACCCGCTCCCCCGCCGGTGCCTGCCGCTTTTGCATTATCAGGTTTCATTGCGCCAGCGTCCGCCGCGAAGGCGATCGTAGGGAGCATCAACAGCGCTATTGTTCCGAAAAGTCTGGCTTTCATCGCATCTCTCCCGGTTGGGTCATCCGTCCGGACCAACGCGAGGTCAGAGCCAAGGTTCCTGCTCGAAAGCTCACCCGGACCACTGAACGATTCGCCTTTTGCCGCGTTTGGCGGAAATGCCCAGTGATTCCGAAAGCCTCGATGCCGTTCTGATCGTAGAGGACGAGCCTCTCGTGAGAATGGAGGGCGCGTACTCACTGAAAGATGCAGGCTTCGAGGTTCATCAGGCGGCCAACGCTGACGAAGCGATTGCCGTCCTTGAGGCTCACAAAGAGATCCGCTTGGTCTTCACCGACGTTCAGATGCCCGGGTCAATGGACGGTCTCAAGCTCGCGCACTACGTGCGAACGCGATGGCCCCCGATCCACCTGATTGTAACTTCGGGACAGGTCAATCTGGCCGAGGACGCCTTGCCGGCTGGCGCCGTCTTCATGTCAAAGCCGTACGATCATCAAGCCCTGGCGAGCAAAGTGAGGGCGATGATCGCCGCGTAGAGTTGGTCCGGCTCTACTCGGAAGGTTTGGGCAAAGTTTAGTTGACGGATGTCCGGCGAAGCGTATTGTGTGACGATCACCGGCTAAGGTTTACCCGAGGCGCTGGCGGCTGAGAGATCCGTGCGCTCCCGCCTTGAAGGCAAGCGGAGCATGGCGCGATCGCCAATCCGGATAGAGCTGAGATCTCGCTTCGCCCTTTCCACTTGGAACGGGGCGAGTGCGCACCGTTTGCCCTTAACCACAACCAAGAGAAACGCGCCGGGATATAGGCGAAATATCAGAGGGAGTGATGGATATGGCAATCAGCCGATATGCAAATAAGAGCACCGTTTTCGAGCCTCAGTCCCTGACCGCCATGAGCGAGGCCCTCGAAGTGACGACCGCTGCATTGCGCATCGAGAGCGAAACAAAACGGCGGGTCGTCGCCAAATTCATCATCCGGCTCGCAAAGGAAAACCCACGCCTCGATGCGTCGGCTTTGTCCGAGCGGGCGATAGCCGCATTAGGCAGCCAAGGATACGTCGCGCAGTCAGTGCCGGCTCTCGCCGAGTAACGAGGTGTGGCGCGAGCGCTAGGCTTTTGGCATCAGGCAATATTGCCCGGCTCCTCATCGCCCAGCGCTTGGCGCGCCTGCCGGCTCAACTTCTCTCTGATGTGGGCTGTCAAACAATCGGATGATCCGGCCAACGAACTCCGGCGAAGTCATCTGTCCTGAAAGGTAGTTTATAATTTCCGCTTGCGCGTCGATAATCAAGTCCGCCTGGGCGCGGACGGCCGCTTCGAGTTTGGCGAGCCGGTCATTCATTGCGTTATAACTCACCAGCGCCGCCAACGATCCGCGCTATCGATTTGGCCCTTGTTCTCTGTCCGTTCTTGTCCAGAATTGGCAGATGCACCCGCCCCAATTTCGTCCGACGCACAAGCTTTCCGATTGGCCGACGTGCATCGTCGAGCTTCATTGCTGCAGCGGTTCCGTCAGCTATCCAGTGCGGCTTCTCGTGGAGCGCATGGGCGACATGACCTTCGAAAATCTCCTCAGAGGCCTTCGCTGCAAGCGCTGCGGCAAATCGAAGCCGGCGCCGATCTATCTCAATGCCGGGCATCATCGGACGGCCTGCGGCGGACCTGAACCAGATTGGTCCGTCGAGCTCGTCCCGCCACCGGCGATGTAGGTAATGCGTCCGGGCATGCGCGAAGGGTAGCGCAGCGACGAAACCTTTCACCTCGGCGTTGCCGTTGACTACGATGGAACGCCACCACAATATGGTCTTGGCTTACGGGGGCGACAGGGAGCGCCCTAATGTCGTTCTTCAGCAAATCGGATGCGCGTACCGTTTTGGGATGCGCCGCCATTGGCCTTATGACCTGTTCCGCTTCGGCGCGCGCAGACGTGTTGTTTGACAGTTTGGACAGTCCGAACAATCCAGACTATGAAGTTGCTACCGCTCCGGAAATCGCCGCGACCTTTATGACGGGTGCATCGAGCGTGCGTCTAAGCGATGTCGCGCTTCTGCTCCAAGGTAGCGCGCCCTCCTCCGCCGATACGTTTACCGTCGCGCTGCAAGGGGGCGTTCCGCTCGCCAACGTCTCGTTCGACCCGGTCTTCGGCCTGAACGTCAACCCCGGGCCGCCTGACCTTGCTTCAGTAACGCTGCCTGTCTCAAGCCTCTCGACCAATTTGACCGTTGAGCACTTCAGTCAACTGACGGGCGTCGCGCTTCAGCCGAACGCACTCTATTGGATCGACATCATAGCGCATCGGCCAGATCTCGACGCTACGGTAAACTGGGGCGCGACCGCGGACATGTCAGGCGTCGGAGTCGCCGAAAATTACAATTTTTCCAGCCTGACCGACTTTGGGTTCTTCCAGAACCAGGGCGTGCCTCCGTTCCCTGCCGATCTTGCGCTCCAAATGGAAATCAGCGCTTCTCCCGTGCCTGAACCCTCAGTCTGGTCTTTGATGGGTCTCGGCTTCGTTGGGCTCGGTTTCATGGGCTGGCGCGGATCCAGGACTGCTGCGCGCACTGCTTAGGCAGAAAGCCCCGCGCCGGAGCTATCGACGCGGGACTAACGAGCGCCCCCGAGGTGGGAGTTTGGAGAGGTCGCCCGTCTCACCTGAAACAGGGCGCGATTGTCCTTGTTCCAATCCAGCCGGTTTGTCGCGCGGCTTACGGCGCTATCTTCTTCTCGCCTGGAGCTGTGGGCTTGGGCTTCGCCATCTCGCCTTCATTCATTGAACCTTGATCCTTTGTGCCACCGGCTGAGTTGGCGGTGTTTGGCTTGGCTCCCGGAGTCGGACCGCTTCCGGCGTCGTTAGTCGATGTCGCGCCATGCGTTGGACCGCTGCCGGCATCCGCCTTTGGTTGCGCATAGGCCGCCAGCGGGACGCCGAAAAGGAGCCCGGAGACGAGCAGAACTTTAGCTGATGAGAACATGGTGATGATCTCCATGAGGACGTTTGGCACTCCAACTCGACCGATCGACGCCTGTTCCTCGGTCGGGGGACTCAATCTGCGGACGCGCCCTCAGTCCAAGCAAAAGGGCGGCTGAAGCCGCCCTCTCGCATTGCCGTACTGAGGGACTAGGCCTTACCGTGGCTGGCTATGGCCACAACCGCGCGGCTGAACGCCAGAACCTCCGCCGTCGGCAGCATCCAGCTCCAACCGTAATGAAGTTGATCCAGAGCCAGAAGCGCAAGTGCTTGCGTTTTGGCTCCAGCAAGACCCGCCGCTCGAATTTTGAGCGCGCGATAAGCGAGCTGCTTGATCTCCGCATCGATCGACCGCAGCTGCTGGGCGGCAGCTGCATACCCAGATTTCTTCGCCATCGATTCAACCGCCTGGAAGGTCAGCACGCGTTGGCTGTCAAACATATCCTGGAGGATGCGCCAATGTTGCTCTCGCGATATGGGCTTGGAGGTCTTAACCGGGTCAAGAAGCGCGTCCCAAACATAGCCAACGGAAACGTCCCTATTGTCATACTGCGACCTGAGCTTTGGGGCGCTCTTTGCAAATGCTGCACCGGTTTCATTCCAAAGTTTCTTGGCGTCCTTCCGCTCGCGCGTCAGTCGTTCAAGACGGCGGCCGATCGATCGGAGATCCGTGGGGCCTTCCGCGCGCTCGGTATCGAGTTTTGTGGCATCAAGAAGCGCGCGTCGGTTGGTTGCTTCAGGCAAAGTTCGGGCGTCTGCCCGCAATGCGGCGTTGGGCATGGTGATGGTCCTTGAATTGGATCGACGGAAAGGCTCAGGCCGCGATCGGCAATATCCGGTTTGCGGACTTGACGCGGATCACGGTCGAGACGACTGCGACCTCGAAGCGGGAATAGGCAACGCCAAGATACTCGCGCACAGCCCTCGCATCGAGTCGACCGGCGATCTGCTCCGTTGCTGTCACCGTGAATGCGTCGCCCGTAGCAGCTAAGAGCTTGCGGGCTTTGAACTCGTCCTTGAGGGCCTTCAATTCGGCCTCAGCTGCCTTGGAGATGGAGTCGATGCGGCCGATGTCATCAGCAAGCGCTGCATCGCTGAGATTGTGGAAGCGAGATGTGATATTTTGCTGAATAGCCATTGCGAAACCTCATTTCGCTGTGGTTAGGGCCGGCGAGGTGTTGCAAGCACCTTGTCGGCCTGACACCTTTACGGTAAGACCGATATTATGAGAAGTCAAGCTGGTCTTACCAAAAGAACACGCGGTCGCCCGGCTACGGGCCGAGACCCTATGCTCAACTTTCGTTCGCCGCCCGAACTGACCGCGAAGCTCGACGCCTGGATCGCGGCGCAGCCAGAGCCGCAACCGTCGCGGTCAGAAGCGATTCGAGGCTTTCTGGAAAGGGCGCTTGCGCGGTTCAAGCCGTAAGACGGTCCGCAACAACTGCGGGAGAATCGAATTAGCGAGAAGCGAATCGGTGTCCGGAAGTACAATGGTCTGAAGTCGAGATCGGCGCATAGACGCCGAGAGCTTCTGATAGGAAGGGGACACGACCGTGCGCGATGACGGCAGCTTGTTGGTGCTATGGCTAATTTTCCTTGCCCTACCTGGCAGCGTAGCAGTCCTTCACGGGCTTTTTCCGCTCGTCATCGTGATGCTGATTGGCGTGATACTTTATGTCCCTTTCGCGATGGTATTCATCGGCCTGCGCAGGGCGATGTGGAAATACAAGCATCGAGCAGCCCGTAGAGATTGGCGCTACCACTCTGGTGGGCACCACTACGACGAACAGACCAAAACGTGGCACGTCTGGGACGGCTCTCGCTATGTGCCGGACAACGGGCAAAGACCCGCGACTTGGTATGACGACGAAGCCGATGCATTCGACCGCCATGCTAACTCAAGCGCCACCATGCGCTCTAATCTTGGGGCCCGGAGATGACCGGAGGGTGTTTGGCCGGAAGCATTCCGAAGTGGATAAGCATACGTGCCGGTGGACAAGTTGAGCTGACCGGGTCGCCGACTCAGCCGCGTGTCTCCAAGCTGTGCAGCGCGCAATTTCGCGCCAACCAGGAGCGCTGTTAGATGTTACAGAAGCTCGCTACAGATAAGGTCACCGCACCTCAGTCATCTTTTTCGCCAGGCCCGGCACCAATGCTCGATTGGCTGCCTGTCGAACGGTTTGTTGTCGACGACACATACCAAAGGGAGGTTGGCAGGCGGGGTCGGTCCAATGTCCAGCACATTGCTGAACACTTCGATTGGTCGAAATTTGCACCTGTAATCGTCGCGCCGGTCGAGGGAGGCCACTATGCCATCGTGGATGGTCAGCACCGCACGACAGCGGCTATGCTTCGAGGTATTGAGGAAGTTCCCTGCCAGGTCGTTCAGGCTGATAGAGCACAGCAAGCGGCAGCCTACGCGGCAGTGAACGGCAACATTACGAAATCTACTCCTCAACAGCTGTTTCATGCCCGCTTGGCGGCCGCAGACACAAACGCGCAGGAGCTAAAGAGGGTGTGCGACGCGGGAGAAGTTGAGATTCTCAGGCGGAATTCAATCCTCGCAAAGATGACAGTGGGACAGACACAGGCCGTCGGGGCGCTTTCGCGCTGCTTGCGAGACTATGGCAGTGACGTTTTGATCACAGCGTTGCAGTGCATCACGCAAACATCGGACGGCAACGCTGGCTTTGTCCGAGCAACTATCATTGAGGCGCTCTGCAAAGTGCTGAAAGGAAGCCGGTGGCTTGACGAGGGGGAAGCAGTTCTCCGCGCGATGGATGATTTCTCGTTCCCCGATGCCTGGGGAGAGATCACGGATGGTCGCGACAAAATTTTCCCGGCGACGGCGCGGCAACTGTTCGCGGAGAAGGTGCTGAATCATCTCGCCGCGAAAGAGCACAGATCAACCCACTCATCCGTCCGCCCTGGCGAGGAGCCAATGCCGGCTGAATTTGAGGGTCGGAAGGAAGCGACCTCCGATCACCCGAAAAAGCGGCGAAGTTGCGCAATCACCGCGTCCGGCGCCTCCTCCGGCAACAGGTGTCCACATGGGAGTGCCTCGCCCTCGAGCGCGGCCTCAGTCTTCAGCCCCCAGGCGGCGAGTACGTCCCAGAGTTTTCCCACGGTCCCTTTCGCTCCCCAGAGCACGAGAAGCGGCGCCGTGATCTTGCGGCCCGCCGCGTCGTCCGCCCGATCATGATCCAGATCGATCCCGGCAGCAGCGCGATAGTCCTCGCAAGCGGCCCGGATCGAAGCCTTGCAGCAATAGCAACGGATATACTCCGCCATCGCGTCGGGCGTAACAGCGCCCGGCGTCTTGCCCTGCACCGCGAGATGTTCGCGCAGGTAGTAGCCCGAATCGAGGCCAATCATATGCTCAGGCATCGGCGCGGGCTGGATCTGAAAGAACCACCAGACGTATCTAGTGGCGAATTCCTTGGTCGTCTCGTTGTACATTGTCAACGTCGGGACGATGTCGAGCGTCGCCCCTTTCAGAACCGCGTCCGGGTGATCCAGCATCATGCGATGGAGGACACGCCCGCCTCGATCGTGTCCGGCGACAAAAAACTGCTTGTGACCCAATCGGGCCATCGCCTCGACCATGTCCTCAGCCATGGTCCGGAACGAGTAATTTTCGCTTCGCGGGCTGTAGCCGGGCTTCGACGAGTCGCCGTAGCCTCGCAGATCCGGCGCAACGACAGTGTAGGCCTCCGCAAGTGTGGGCGCGACCTTGCTCCAGGTCACATGCGTCTGAGGATGCCCATGGAGCAGCAGCAGCGGCGGGCCGCTACCTTTGGTCACGAGGTGGATTGTTGCTTCGCTTGTCTGGATGTCCTGCGCTTGGAAGTCGGGAAACAGGCGCCCGCTGATGCCCTCCGGCTGAGGCGGGGGCAGTTCGGGAAGCTCAGAGCCCGCATGCGGCGGTCTCCTCGGGCTAGGGAGCTCGCGCTCCAGGTCTTCCGGAGTGTGCGGCATCTGTCGAGCTCGGGCGTGTACGAAGAAGACCGAGACGACTGTCGCGGCCGCTCTTGGAGTTGGGTTCGGTTGGACTTGACGGCTCAGCCCCGCGAGACATAGCACTCCCTGTGCTCGTCGGCGACCAATCCGAGCCTGCCGCCAGGCTCGAGGCGCCGGAGCGGGCCACTTACCGATCTGGAGCGGAGATCGTCAGCCGGGCGGCGATTCCTCGCCCGAAGCTTGAATTCGTCGGGACCGCCGTCGTCGCCAGGGGAACCCGCCACGATGTTGGGGTTTGGAGTCGGCTCGCAGCGGCTCTCCGCGTTGGCCGCAAGTGTGTTCGCGACCGTAGCCGGCGGGGCGATAGACGCCTGGGTCTTCTTGGCTCACGGCCACGTGTTCGCCACCGCTCAGAGCGGGAACATCGTGCTGATGGCCATCGCGCTCGCCGGCGGCCTTTTGGCCGAGGCAGCGAGCCGCCTGCCTTCGCTGTTCGCCTTCATCGCCGGCGTATTGGTCTCGCGGCTATCCGCGCAGTTGCTCAAGCGCCGGCGCCTGAACTCGCGAAACATAAGGCTCGGCGTCGAATGCGTGATGCTGACCGCGCTCGCTCTCGCCGCCGATCGCATACCAAACGGCGTTGTCACCGCGTGCGTCGGCTTCATCGCAGGCGTACAGGTCACCAGCCTCTCGCACATCGGTTCGTGGTCCTTCAGCACCGGCATGACCACCGGAAATCTAGGCTCGGGCGTGAGCGCGCTCGCCAAGGCGTCGACCGGCGCCACGGACGAATGGCCTCATGCGGCCATCATGCTCCTGCTCTGCTTCTCATTCGCGATCGGCGCCGCGTGCGGCGCATGGCTCACTCCCCAGCTGGGCGGAAAGACCCTCTTGCCAGTCGCGGCGCTGATCGTCGCCGTTATTGCTATAGGACCAAGGGAACTGGATCCCATTCCCGAGTGGAGCGAGCTGCGCTGAGACCATGAGCGCTCGCTTATCTTTAGGTCACCGACTCATAAACCGGAACCATATTCGGATGGCGGCGAGTTTGACGGGCGCCAGGTAATTGGGGTCGTGCTTTTGTAGCGGGTGGCCACGGCTCTGAAGTGCTTGCGCTTGTTGAAGAAGCGTTCGACGCGGTTTCGGAAGCGATAGAGGTAGGGGGCTTGGCGTCGAGCTCACGGACAGCGGCCGCAGGGGGTAAGGATGCGCGCCAATAAGCGAGGACAAGAGACACTTCGAAATCGATCGCCGGCATCGCCATAAAGCGATCCGAATAGAAGCTGCCTTGCAGCAGGAACAAGGCGGTTTACGCGAAGTTCATGCGAGCAAGGACGGCCCACCCGCCATTCAATGGAGCTCTACATGAACCGTCGCTTGCTTCTCGCTTCAATCGCGATTGCGCCAGCAAGTCGGGCGCTCGCACAGGCGTTGTCTAAAACCGCGCCTGCTCCAAGCGTCTCGACTGACGCTCGGCGAAAGCATATCAGTGATACGATGGCCTATGGTTCACTGTCTCTCCTCTTGAGTCGAGCAGCGAAGCCCAACTTGACCCATCCGCTTCTCAAACAGTTCGCGGACTTTGAGATCGCGGAACAGGAGACCGTCGCTGATGTCCTGAAGGCGTTTGAGACCACCGCCACGCCGAAGGGGACGGTTCAAGCCCCGACTGATGCGGAACTGATGCAAAACCTGGATGAGGCCGGAAAGGCTTCAGTTAAGAAAATGCGCGCCGGGAACTCCGGCGCTCAGTACGACCGCGACTACATCCGGTATGAAATCGAGGGCCACCGGAAGCTTCTCGACATTCAGGACGTCTATTTGAAGTCGCCCGACAATCTCGACGAAACCAATATCGCCAAGCTGGCGAGGGGCATGATCAAGGAGCACCTGACTCTACTGGCTGCCTTAGACAAGGCTGCTTGAACACCGTCCGCAATGTAGATCCTCTTGCGCCTGCCGCGACTCTCCACGCGCATCGCCGAGAACGGCGGCGGCGCGGCTGAGGGTGAGGAAGCGGTAATGCTGGGCACCTGCTTGTTGGCAGACCAGGCCGCAGTCTCCGTGATCGCAAATGCCGTGAGCGTTTCAACGCAATCCAAGTGGATTAAAGCCCTTCTTTCCGCGCATCCCCATGAGCACGTCCCCAACAAGCGAATCAACGAGCTGCTATCGCGCGCCGACACAATCCGTTCAGAGCGCAACGAGATTATGCATGGTATTTGGGACCCAACTGGATGCGAGCCTGGTTCGGCTATAATCAACACATCGAATTTGGAGCGTGTAGAGATCATTCGCTCTCGACTCGTAACCACGCACGATCTCGACGATCTTCTTGGTGAGATTGACGCGTGGATCGAGGACTATGTGACTCTCGGTAGGGAGCTTGGTTTTCCTCGGCATCGAGGGGAAATGACCTCAATGTTTGCAGAGCAGTCCGAGTAATAATCTCTGCAACCCTCCTCTCAAATGCCGCATCGCTGAGCGAACCAAGCGCGCGCGCTTCCTTGGCGAGGTTCTTGTCGATGCCTTGAGATGCGAGCGTCGGCGAAATAATCGGGGTTTCTAATACCCCGATTTTCTTAGGTCGACCCGCAGGCGCCAATCCAACTGTTTCCTTCTGCTCAACTCTGAGCTCGTCAATCCGGCGCGTGGCTGAGCTGTGAGCGGCTATCTATGCGTACGGATCGCTTGACCCGTAATGACGACAAACATGCGCCGGTCGGAACTGCCATTGCCGATCTGCCATTCGTGCTCGATGAGGCTCATCGCCGTTTTCAGGCGCCCGGCCGCTTGTGACTCGCGACACCTCTCGAACCGTAACAAACTTAATTTCCGAAATCGCCGATGCCCGATTCCAGTCCGAGCAACAATCGTTTTGAAATCGGAATCCATGGTAACGAGTATAGCGTTATTAGCCTCACACACTGCCGCGACCAGCATATCTGGAGAGTCCGGGGCAGTCTTTTGCCGAAGGCGAATGGCCTCAAACCCGGCAGCTTCCAGCGTTTTGCACACTGATTCCGGGACGTTATGGTCGGCGAAAAATCGCATATCGCCAACGCGTTCGGTCAAGCGGCTTTCGGGTCCTTGTGTCTCAGAGCCGCCGCGACATCTTCTTCCGTGAGATCGGGATACTCGTCGATGATGTCTTTGTGGCTATATCCGTCCTCGTGCAGCCGCTTAATCGCCGCGACTGGTATTCTAGTCCCAGCAATGACAAGCGCGTTTCGATTTACGCCACGGGACCGTGACAGGCTGCCGATTTGGGAAGCCTGCCTAGCGTTAAATTTGACTATGTCAGCGGTCGTATCCTCGATCACTTTTTTTACCTGGATACCAAGGAGGTATTGTCCACTGACGATCTCCTGAGGTCGTCCGGTCTCAGGATTAACGAACGCGACTTTCCGACCGTGTGGAAACAGTGTGGTCTCGGTCCACAGGTCATTCCTCAGATGACTTAGCGAATCCGCTACGCGACGAAGATGTTGGAGCGGGATATTGTTTTGCACACGAAGCATTTCCAGCGTGCGGAGCGCCACAATATCCTTGAACGAGTAAAATCGGCTGAACGGAAGGCGATTATCTTCATCAACGAAACTTGGCGTGAAAAAACCTGTCCTCGCCCAATAACGAAGCCGGCTCTTGGCAAGCCCGGTGATACGCTCAACATGTTCTTCAGAGAACGCCGCGACAACATTGCTTATGTCGAGGGGCGGCGTCGCCACGGTCGGCGCATCTCCCTTACGCATACGAATGACCCTGAATCATAACTGACCATTATAGCACACGACGAAAGGCCTTGCGATTATGAGAGGATTAGTCGGCAATCGCCCGCCTCACGACTTCGCGCCCGCCTTATACGCGTCCCACACGCTCTTGCGCACGTGCACGACGGCGAATTGATCCTCGTAGATCCGCACCCACTTGGGATCATGGTCTTGAATTTCGCTTAGAGACGATTCCGGGACAACGATCGTCCAGTCAACGCCGTTTTCGTCGAGCCAGCGGTAGTCAAAGGGACCCGCTGCGGGCCAAACCGTATCACCGAACAACTCCACGCGGTCATCGAATGCCGGCGCGATGCCCATGAAAATTAGGTAAGGGCCTGGCGTGGCAGCCTCGTTGTAAACATGACGCGAGCGTATCATGGGAGGCACAGCTCTGACAGCTGATACCGGCCACAATGGAGTCTCTGGCCTCTCAAATGGAACGGCAAGCCGCGCGCCCCCAAAGATGGCGACGACGGCAAACACTACAATCATTGCAACGCGCACAGCGTTCGACCAGTCGATGACCTGTTTCTGCTCGATTGCTTTTGCGATCGGTCCAGCGAGCAGCATTGGGGCCACCATTGCGAGCAGTGGCGCGTGCCGAATATGCGCAAGGGTCATTACGAGGAGAGCGATGATTATGGCTGCTCGGATAGGAGGTACGCGAAGAGGAAGGACCAGTGCAGCGCCTAATAGAATACCGAGGAAGGCGTTCAGCTTGGGTAAAGCGGGTAGCTGATAGAGCGGACTCCATTCGGCGAATCCTGCGAGTTCCTTTATGCTTGTCAGCCAGAACGGATACGTGAGCGCGTCGAAACCATAAGGATTGGAGAGGCAGGCGAAGAGCGACGTGCCTGTGAACAGGCCCCACTGAATGGCTGCACGTCGCCGATTGCTTGGCGACGTTTCAATGACTGCCTCAAGCGCAAATGGAAGAGTCAGGAACAGCCCGAAGATAAAGCTGCCATGCATATTCACCCAGAGCACCATCAACCCAGCAAGCCAGAACGGCGGCGCACAATCGCGCTCGCGCGCAATGAGCAGGCCGGCAACCCAGGAAGCCAAAAGTGGCAGGACCAGAAAGTGCGGCCTCGGAGCGTCGATCAGATCCAGGTTACACACGCTTAGGCCAACGGCGATGAGCAGCGGAATGCCTACGAGCCTGCGAGCTGCCGACCAACTCACAATCAAGACTGTCGCCGCCATTGACACCGCCGCGAGCAGCACAAGTCCGCCCCAACCGGAGACGCGATAGACGAAGGCTATAAGCAGTTCCGCCAACCATTCGGAAGCCTGCCAAGGCTGGCCAGCCATCGTCCATGTGAACGGATCCGTGCGCGGAACCGTATGATGCGCGATGATCCAGTTGCCGACCGCAATGTGAGTCCCGGCGAGATCGGAAATAACCGAGGCCGGCTGCAGCAAAACATCGAGGAACATCGCCACGGCGATGGCTGCGATGCAAAGCCCGGCGATCGTCGCGTTCGGAAAGTCAGCGGTGAGCCATGACAGCCAAGCGCCACGCGATGGCATTGCGGCCGGAACCGGGGACGCAATGGGCGTCGCCGCAAGCGGAAGAACGGCTGCGCCTACTGGTGCGCGGTAAGCGTGATGTGATGGCCGCCTGTCGGGGCGCATTTGGATTGGATTAGGTGTCCACCTGAATCGGAGGTGGACACCAGCTGGCGGCGCAGGACGGAGCTGGGAAGCCGCGGCGAACGA
>Ga0153954_1000244_pt1 | contig 48102 bp, 43 predicted proteins | sample TSFL038MetaG_FD_102277 | JGI IMG/M metagenome (GOLD analysis project Ga0153954, IMG submission 102277) | Attine ant fungus gardens microbial communities from Florida, USA - TSFL038 MetaG | ecosystem: Host-associated > Fungi > Mycelium > Unclassified | place: USA: Florida, Wekiwa Springs State...
GCCGCAAGGCCAAGCTCTACGCGAGCTTCGGGGTGCGCGAGCTCTGGGTCATCGACGCAGTCAGGCTGACCGCGCGGGTCTTCCGTGAGCCCGCTGCCGAAGGTTATCGCGAGACCCGCGACTACACCGCCGAACGGATCGTTCCTCACTTCGCTCCGGAGGCCTTTGCGTTGCACCTGGCCGACCTTAAGCGGAAGTAGCGCCTTAGAGGAGACGAGAGCGTGCCTCCCGCCGCAGAACTCACCACACCCGCCGCTGAGGGTCTGCCACGCCGGCGTTTCACGGTGGCGGAGGTACAAGCGCTGGTCGCCGCTGGCGTAATTGACGAGGACGAGCGCGTCGAGTTGATCGGCGGCGACCTCGTCCCGATGTCGCCGAAGGGAAACGATCATGAACTCGTCAAGACGGCGTTGGCGAACCGATGGTATCGCCTCCCGGAATGCGATCTCGATCTTGCCATCGCCACCACGTTCCGCCTCAGCGAAGACACCTATCTCGAGCCCAACATTGTCATCTGTCCCCGCGCGAGCGGACTCCGAGGCTCGACAGTCGCCAATGTCCTGCTCGTCGTCGAGATCGCCGACTCTTCGCTCGGCTACGACATGGGCCGCAAGGCGGCGCTGTACGCGAGCTTTGGCGTTCGTGAGCTTTGGGTGATCGACGCTGTTCTCCTGACGACCCGCATCTTCCGCGAGCCGACGGCGGACGGCTACCGCGACGCGCACGACTTCGGCGCGGCTGACAGGCTTGCGCCCCTGATCGCGCCTGAGGCCTTTGCGTTGCGCCTCGATGAGCTCGAGCTTAGCTGAAGCGCCGCTTTAAGCCTGCTTTTTCAGCTTCACCACATTGTGCAGAGTCGCGTCCGCCGTCTCGAAAAAGCGCCGGATTCCGCGCGCCGCCTGACGGATGCGCTGCTCGTTCTCGACCAAGGCGAGGCGCACATAGTCGTCGCCGTGCTCGCCGAAGCCAATCCCAGGCGCGACCGCAACGTCGGCCTTCTCGATCAGAAGCTTGGAGAACTCGAGAGAACCCAGGTGGCGGAAACGCTCAGGCACCGGCGTCCAGGCGAACATCGAGGCGCTCGGCTTGGCGATCGACCAGCCCGCGGCGGCGAAGCTCTCGACCATGGCGTCGCGGCGCCGCTTGTATGTCGCCCGCATCTCGCGCACGCAGTCGTCGGGGCCGTTGAGGGCGGCCGCGGCGGCGACCTGGATCGGCGTATAGGCGCCGTAATCGAGGTAGGATTTGACGCGCGCCAGCGCGGCCAGCAGCCGCTCGTTGCCGACCGCAAAGCCCATCCGCCAGCCCGCCATCGAAAAGGTTTTCGACATCGAGGTGAACTCGACAGCAACCTCGAAGGCGCCGGGCGCCTGCAGAATCGACGGCGGCGGCGCGTCGTCGAAATAGACCTCGGCGTAGGCAACGTCCGAGAGCACGAAAATCTCGTGCTTCTTCGCAAACAGCACCAGGTCCCGATAGAAATCGAGCGACGCCACCATCGCCGTCGGATTGGACGGATAGCAGACGACGACGGCGATCGGCTTCGGGATCGAATGAACGATCGCGCGCTCGAGCGCGACGAAGAACTCGGGACCGGGCTCAGCGGGAACCGAACGGATGACCCCGCCCGCCATCAGGAAGCCGAAGGCGTGGATCGGATAGGAAGGGTTCGGGACGAGGACCACGTCGCCAGGCGCGGTGATCGCCTGGGCCATGTTGGCGAAGCCCTCCTTCGAGCCGAGCGTCGCGACCACCTGGGTCTCGGGATCGAGCTTGACGCCGAAACGGCGCGCGTAATAGCCGGCCTGGGCGCGGCGCAGCCCGGCGATGCCTTTCGAGGCGGAATAGCGGTCCGTGCGCGGCTTGCCGACCGTCTCGACAAGCTTGTCGATCACGTGTTTGGGCGCGGGCAGATCAGGGTTGCCCATGCCGAGATCGACGATGTCGGCGCCGGCGGCCCGGGCTTTAGCCTTGAGCTTGTTGACCTGCTCGAAGACATAAGGCGGCAAACGCCGCACCCGGTGAAAATCGCTCATCGTCGTCGTAAGCCTTGGGTCCTGCCCCGATTCGTCGGCCGACGGGCCGACTTTACGCCCTGTAGCATCGGAAGCCCAAGGGCGGCAAACGCGATTGCGCCTAGTGGTTGGGTGCAGAAGCGCTCGAACTCGATTTCTTTTGCGCCGCCTGCTGTTCGGCCATCGCCTTGGCCGCCGGTGGAAAGGCCTGCCGCAGCGCGTCGTGCTGCTTGCCGACGGCGTCGAGATCGCCTTTGACCGACTTGAGCTGGTCGCCCTTCATGACGGGCCGCGACGGCTCAGGCGGCGGCTCGAACACCGGAATATAGTTAAGATCGCCGGGCGGCCGGGTCTTCTCAACGAAATCGGGGGGCGGCGAAACATCCGTCGCGAATCCAAACACCTTGAACGCCTTTTTCACGATGTTGTCCTGCTGCTGTGCATAGACATCGGGCGCTGAGGCGAGCAACAGAACGAAGGCGAGAAGCCCCGCTGATGCGACCCTGCCCGAGCCCCGCCCGGCGCTTCCGGCGCAAATCGTGCAGACCATCTTTCTGTCCGAAAAATCATGTTGCCTTGGCGGACACGTACTGACCTATTATGACCAAAACGGGACCGGCGTCCGCGCCGAAAAAACGACAGGAAACGCTCGTCATGGCCAAAATCCCGAGCAAGCCGAGGGCGCGCGGCAAGTCCAAGCGGACCGAAGCCGAAGCGGCAACATCCCCCGCGAGCCGAGCCCCATCGCGACGCGCCGACGAGGGAGCGCGGCGCCCGGCGGCCGCCGCGAAAATCGCCGCGCCGCGCGAGACGGCGGCAGTCTTGAAGGCGTCGCCTCGGCGGAAAGCGCGCGCCTCGACGCCTCCAGCGAAGACAGAGCGATCGCCGCCCAAGCGACAGGCGGAAGAGGCGAGCCCGAAACAGGTCCCGACCGGCCCCGGTCTCGCCGCCGTCAACCGGGCCGAGGCGTCCGCTGCGCCGTCCGGAGGGGCGAAAAGCGTTCCGCCGCCTCAGGCGCCTACCGCTCACGCGCCGAGCGGCGGCGATCATTATCCCACCCCCAACGCCGAGGCGCTCGCGATCAACATCGGCCGGGCCATCGAACAGGGCGCGAAAGCGCTCGCGGCTTACCTCATTCCGCGCGAGAGCGGCGAAATCAAAACCGCGGTCGCCGACGATCTCGGCGAGATGACGCGCTCGATCGCGCGGGTCGCTGAATATTACATGGCCGATCCCCAGCGGGCGTTCGCGGCGCAAACGGCGCTGACCAAACAATTTGTCGAGCTCTGGGCTTCGACCTTGCACCGCCTGCAGGGAGAACAGACGCCGCCGGTCGCTGCGCCCGACCCCACGGACAAACGCTTCGCCGACGCGGCCTGGCGCGAGAATCCGTATTTCGATTTCATCAAGCAGGCCTACGTGCTCACGAGCCGCTGGGCGGATGAACTCGTCAAGCACGCCGACGATCTTCAGCCGCGCGAGCGCGACAAGGCGCAATTCTATCTGCGCCAGGTGACCGCCGCGCTCTCGCCCTCGAACTTCATCGCCACCAATCCGGAGCTCTTGCGCACGACGCTCGCCGAAAGCGGCGAGAACCTCGCGCGAGGCTTAAAAATGCTGGCTGAAGACATCGAGGCGGGGCGCGGCAATCTGCGCATCCGCCAGGCCGACGCTCGCGCCTTCAAGTTCGGCGTCAACATGGCGGCGACGCCGGGCAAGGTCATCTTCCGCAACGCGCTGATCGAGCTTATCCAGTATGAGCCAACGACGCCGCAGGTCTTCAAGCGGCCGCTCCTCATCGTGCCGCCCTGGATCAACAAGTTCTACGTTCTGGACCTCAACCCCGAGAAATCCTTCATCCGCTGGGCGGCGGCGCAGGGGCTGACGGTGTTCGTCATCTCGTGGGTCAACCCGGACGAGCGCCATGCCGACAAGGGATTCGAAAGCTATATGCGCGAGGGTGTCCTTACCGCCCTCGACTGCGTCGAACAGGCGACGGGCGAACGGGAGGTCGCGGCGATCGGCTATTGCGTGGGCGGCACCCTGCTCGCCGCATCCCTCGCCCATATGGCGGCGAGCGGCGACAAGCGGGTCGCGAGCGCCACTTTCTTCGCTTCGTTGGTGGACTTCACGGACGCGGGCGATCTCAAAGTGTTCGTCGACGCCGAGCAATTGAAGTCGATCGAAGGGCGGATGGCCGAGCACGGTTATCTCGACGGCTCGCAGATGGCCAACGCCTTCAACATGCTGAGGCCGAACGACCTTATCTGGTCGTACTACGTCAACAACTACCTCAAGGGCAAAGAGCCGATGCCCTTCGACCTCTTGGTCTGGAACTCGGACTCGACCCGAATGCCCGCGGCCAACCACAAATTTTATCTTCGTCACTGCTATCTGCAGAACGACCTTTCAAACGGGCGCATGGTGTTGGGCGGCGAAACGCTCGACCTCAAGAAGGTGACGATTCCCATCTATGAACTGGCGGCGAAAGAGGATCATATCGCGCCCGCCCGCGGGGTGTTCACGAGCGCCAAGTCCTTCGGCGGCCCGGTGCGCTTCGTCCTTTCGGGCTCCGGTCACATCGCAGGCGTCGTCAACCCGGCCGACAAGCCGAAATACCAATTCTGGGCGGACGGGCCTCCGCACGGCGAATTTGACGATTGGCTCGCGAAAGCGACCGAGACGCGGGGCTCCTGGTGGCCGGACTGGATCGCGTGGATGAGCGCCCAGGCGCCCGCCAAAGTCCCCGCCCGCAAGCCCGGCGACGGCAAGCTGAAGCCGCTTGGCGACGCGCCGGGCCAATATGTGCTCATGAAGGCGTGAAACCTCCGTTCGCGCCGGGCGAGCCGCCAGCGGGTCTTTGTGCTAGGCTCGCCTCCGCCATCAAGGCGGAGGATGGATATTGCCCCAAACGTCGCGGCCGTCTCCCGGCGCAATCATCGGGTCGCTGGTTCTCATAGCCGCCGTGGTCGCCTTCGCCGCGGCGGCCTTCGCCTTTACGGCCGGGCTGTTCTCGCCCGACCGGTTGACGCCACAGAAACTCGTCGACGGCTTCGCCGGGCCGTCCGGGCCGCCGCTCGGCCACCGGCGCAACCACTCCAAGGGCATTTGCTTCACCGGAATGTTCGAGGCGAACGGCGCTGGATCGGAGCTGTCGCGGGCTCAGGTCTTCGCGAAAGGCCAATACCCGGTCATCGGACGCTTCAATCTTGCGGTGGCGGATCCGAACGCCGACGACGCCAAGGCGCGCGTGCGGGGCCTGGGCCTCATGATCGCGACGCCTGACGGTCAGGAATGGCGCATGGCGATGATCGACGCGCCGTTCTTCCCCGTCGCGACGGTCGAGGCTTTTCGTGGGCTCCAGATCGCCTCCGCCAGCAAGGCGCCCGACGCGATACCCAAGTTCGCGGAGGCGCATCCCGAATTCGCGACGTTCGGCGGTTGGGCGAAGAGCGCGCCCTGGACCGGCAGTTACGCAGAAGAGCCTTACAACGCCCTCAACAGCTTCATCTTCACCGACGGCTCCGGCAATGACCGCGCGGTGCGCTGGTCGCTCGTTCCGGCGGCGCAGCCAGTCCCCGTCTCACCCGACGAGCTTGCGAAGCGCGGGCCAAACTTCCTCGAAACCGAGATTGCGGACCGCATCAAGGCAGGTCCCGCGCGCTGGACCATGAAGGTCACGGTTGCGAACCCCGGGGATCCGACCGCGGACCCGAGCAAGGCGTGGCCGGAAGACCGTCGCGCCGTTGATGTCGGAACGCTGACCGTCGACAAGATCGAGGCCGAGGCGGATGGCCCATGCCGCGACGTCAACTTCGATCCGACCGTCCTGCCGACGGGTATGCGGCCGTCCGACGACCCATTCCCCGCCGCCCGCTCGTCCACCTACCGGGTTTCTTATGACCGTCGCACCGCCGAGGAAAAAGACTATCCGCGAAACGCTACGGGGTCCGGGCAATGACGAACATCGAGCGGGGTCGCACAATGCCGGTCATCCACCGCTTCAACCCGCTTCAGCGCACGCTGCACTGGGTCATGGCCGTCTGTATTCTCACGATGCTGTTCATCGGCGTCGGGATGGCGTCCACGGTCGCCCACATCTATCTGAGGCTCGTGCACATTCACGAGACGCTTGGCCTCGCGATTCTCATTCTCGCGCTGATCCGTCTCGCCGTGCGCCTTGGCTACGGCGCTCCCCCCCTGCCGCTCGACCTGCCGGAGCCCATGAAGCTCGCGGCCTATCTCTCGCACTACGCGCTCTACGCGCTCATGATCGCCATGCCGCTGATCGGCTGGGCGATGCTGTCGGCCGCGGACTATCCGGTGACCGTGTGGCCGGGCGTCTGGCTGCCGCGGATCGCGCCGCAAAGCGCGAGCCTGCACACGCTCCTGTGGAACGCGCATTTCTATCTCGCCTTCCTCTTTTTCGCGCTGATCCTGATGCACCTCGCAGCGGCGCTGTTCCATGCGCTGATCCGGCGGGATGGCGTGTTCGATTCCATGGGGCCGCTCTTGAAGCATGACGAGATCGCGCCCGCGGAGTAACCTCAAGCGCTGAACCACGCCGTCACGCTCAGTTCCCGATTGGAGTCTCGATGCCGCCCTGCGTTTATCTCGTGCGCCATGGCGAGACCGAATGGAGCGCAAGCGGCAAGCATACCGGCCGCACCGACATACCGCTGACGGAAGAGGGCGAGCGCAAGGCGCGGGCGCTGCATGAGCGACTAGGCGGCCTCACGTTCGATCGCGTCTTCACGAGCCCGCTTCAGCGCGCGGCTCGCACCTGCGCGCTCGCCGGGTTTGGCGACCGCGCCAAGCGCGATCCGGACCTTCTCGAATGGAATTACGGCGACTACGAAGGCCGCAAGACCCAAGAAATCCTGGCCGAGCGCCCGGGTTGGCTCCTCTTCCGCGACGGATGCCCGAACGGCGAGCAGCCGGCCGACGTCGGAGCGCGCGCCGATCGCGTCATCGCCCGCCTGCGCGCCGCCGACGATCGGGCGATCGTGTTCTCGAGCGGCCATATCCTGAGGGTGCTGGGGGCGCGTTGGCTGGGCCTCGCGCCTTCGGAGGGGCGTCTGCTCATGCTCTCGACCGCCAGCGTCAGCATTCTGGGCTACGAGCACGGCAAGGACGAGCCGGCCATCCAATTGTGGAACGAAGATTAAGCGCCGTGGGCAGTCGGCGCGCCGGTTGGCCCGCGGATTTATCGAACGCGACGCCGCCCGAGCGAGCGCGCCGGGCGTCGCCCCGGCGAAAGGGAAGAGCAACCGATGCTTTATGGATTGGCGCTTCTGGCTGGCGTCGTGGCCGGCTCGCGGACTTTCACGGCGCCGGCCACGGTGAGCTGGGCGGCGTTTTTGGGCGGCCTCGATCTCAAGGGATCATGGCTCGCCTTCATGGGCTATGCCTGGACGCCGTGGATCTTCACGCTCCTTGCGATCGTCGAACTGATCACCGATCAGCTGCCATCGACGCCGAGCCGCAAGGTTCCGATGCAGTTCGGCGCGCGCATCGTCAGCGGCGCGCTGTCAGGGGCGACGATCGGCGTCTCGGCCGGCTTCTGGATCGCGGGCCTCGTCGCAGGAATCGTCGGCGCCGTCATCGGAACCTACGGCGGCGCTGAAATTCGCTCGCAAATGGCGAAGGCGTTCGGCCGCGACGCGCCGGCCGCTTTCATCGAGGACGCCGGCGCGATCGTCCTTGGGCTTGTGATCTTTTGGGCCCTGCGATGAGCCAGCGCTTCGACGCCATCGTGATCGGAGCGGGACAAGCTGGCCCGCCGATGGTCGGGCGGCTTGCGGCGGCGGGTATGAAGGTCGCCCTCGTCGAGCGCAAGCTGATCGGCGGAACCTGCGTCAACACCGGCTGCACCCCGACGAAGACGCTGGTCGCGAGCGCCTATGCGGCTCACCTTGCAAGGCGCGCCAAGGACTTCGGCGTGAACGCCGGTCCGGTCAGCGTCGACTTCGCCGCCATCATGGCGCGCATGAAGGCGGTCGTCGGCCATTCGCGCTCAAACCTCACAGCCTGGCTCGAGGGCATGGCGAACTGCACGCTCATCGAGGGTCACGCGCGCTTTCTCTCGCCGACGACGATCCGCGTCGGCGACGACACGCTCGAAGCCGAGCGCTTCTTCATCAACGTCGGCGGCCGCGCAGTCATGCCCGACTTTCCCGGCCGCGATCAGGTGAGGACGCTGACCAACACGACGCTGCTCGAACTCGACGCCCTGCCCCGGCGCCTCGTCGTCGTTGGCGGCAGCTATGTCGGCCTCGAATTCGCGCAGCTCTTTCGACGCCTTGGCGCGGCCGTCACGGTCGTGGAGAAAGCGCCCCGCCTCGTTCCGCGCGAGGACGAAGACGTCTCGGACGCGATCCGCGAAATCCTCGAGGCGGAGGGCGTCGAGATCCGGCTTGGGTCCGAATGCATCCGGTTCGCGCCGCGTGGCGCGGAGATCGCCGTTGGCGTGAATTGCATGAGCGGCGAGCCCGAGGTCCTGGGCTCGCATGTGCTGCTCGCCGTCGGCCGGCGTCCGAACACCGACGACCTCGGGCTCGACGCGGCGGGCGTCGACGTCGACGCGCACGGCTATATCGTTGTCAACGACTCGCTCCAGACCAACGCGCCCCACATCTGGGCGCTAGGCGACTGCAACGGCCGAGGGGCGTTCACCCACACCTCCTACAACGACTTCGAAGTCGCGGCGGCGAACCTCATCGACGGCGCCGCCCGCACAGTGAGCGAGCGCATCCCCGTATACGCGCTCTATGTCGATCCGCCGCTCGGCCGGGTTGGGCTTAGCGAGACCGAAGCCCGGGCGAAAGGCCACGCGGTCCGGATCGGCCGCCGGCCCATGACGCGCGTCAGCCGCGCGGTCGAGAAAGGCGAAACGCAAGGCTTCATGAAAGTGGTGGTTGACCGGAACACCGACGCCATTCTCGGGGCGGCCATTCTTGGCGTCGGCGGCGACGAGGCGATCCATGGCGTGATCGAAGCTATGGCCGCCGGCGTCACGGCTTCCGCCTATACCCGCGTCGTGGCGATCCATCCGACCGTCTCCGAGCTCGTGCCGACGGTCTTTGGCGAGCTTAAGCCGTGAGCGACGACAGGCCTTGCGTTTCGGCGGCCAGCAGGCGCATGAAGAGAGCGTGTCTCTTGTAAATTGAGAGGCGGCCCGGCCATGCTGGACCGGAAGGGCGCGCAAGGACGGTTGACGACTTTGATCGCCGAGCCCGCGCGCAACAGTCTTCGGAGCGATCGATGATGATCACCCTGCCCGGCTTGGCGGCCGAGGCGCTCGGTTCGTTTCTGGCAAACGACATCCGGGATCGCTTCGGCGTCTCTCATGCGCGCCTCGCCGAGATCATTCCGTTCGCGGCGCGGCTTTCGCTCGAATGCATCGGCTCCAGCGACGCCCTCTACCATAATGTCGAGCATACGATGCTCGTCACCCTCGCCGGCCATGACATCTTCAAGGGCCGGGCGCTGCTCACCGACTCGACCCCCGATGACTATTCGAACTTCATCGTCGCCTGCCTCACCCACGATATCGGCTACGTGCGCGGCGTCCTGAAAGCAGACGGACCCGACGGCTTCGTGATCGACGCGGCCGGTCACAAGGTGACCTTGCCTCGCGGCAGTTCCGACGCGGCGCTCGCGCCCTATCATGTCGAGCGGTCAAAGCTGTTCGTCCTGGAGCGGCTGGCGTCGATCGAGGAACTCGACGGCGCGCGCGTGGCCGGCGCCATCGCGCACACCCGCTTCCCCTACTCCACCGCCCCCGACGACCGGCACGTCCACGAGGACGCCGCGCTCTTGAGGGCCGCCGACCTGATCGGCCAGCTCGGCGACCCGCATTATTTGAGGAAGGCCAACGCGCTCTATCAGGAATTTGAGGAGATAGGCCTCAACCGCCAGCTTGGCTATGAATCGCCGGCCGATCTGGTCGACAAATATCCGCAATTCTACTGGGGCAAAGTTTCTCCCTACATTTCGGAGGCGATCCGCTACCTCAACGTCACCGCGAGCGGCCGGCAGTGGATCAACGGCCTCTACAGCAACGTGTTTCGCGCCGAGCACGAACATCTGCGCCTCTCCGGCCCGCAGCCGTGATCGAGGCGGCGGACAGGACTCTCACGTCCGCGCGCAAGAAAGCCTAGGTGCGTGTATAAGGGGCTCCTCAGGAGCCGCCCATGAACAAACCCGCCCGCATCGCCGCCGCCCATCGCCTCGACCTCACGCACCGTCCGCGCCGCAACCGCAAGGCGGAATGGGCGCGCCGCCTGGTCAAGGAGAACGTGCTGACGACGGGCGACCTCATCTGGCCGCTCTTCCTCATCGAGGGCGAGAAGCAGCGCGTTCCGGTCGCCGCCATGCCCGGCGTCGACCGGCTCAGCATCGATGAGGCGGTGCGCGAGGCCGAGCGGGCGGTCAAGCTCGACATCCCGGCGATCGCGTTCTTCCCCTATACCGAGCCAGCGCTCAAGGACGCCGAGGGAAGCGAAGCGTTCAACGAGGGCAACCTCGTCTGTCGCGCCTGCCGTGCGATCAAGCGCGAGTTTCCCGAACTCGGCCTCGTCACTGACGTCGCGCTCGATCCCTACACCAGCCACGGCCATGACGGGCTCGTGCGCGAAAGCGCTTCAGGCGCGCTCACGATCCTCAACGACGAGACGGTCGAGGTTCTCATCCGCCAGTCGCTCACCCAGGCGCGCGCCGGCGCCGACGTCATCGCGCCCTCCGACATGATGGACGGGCGGGTCGGGGCGATCCGCGAGGCGTTGGACGCCGAAGGTTTTCTCGACGTGCAGATCATGGCCTATGCAGCGAAATACGCCTCCGCCTTCTACGGGCCGTTCCGCGACGCGCTCGGCAACGCCGGCACGCTCAAGGGCGACAAGCGGACCTATCAGATGGATCCGGCGAACAGCGACGAGGCTCTGCGCGAGGTTGAGCTCGACCTCGTCGAGGGCGCCGACATGGTCATGGTCAAGCCCGGCATGCCCTATCTCGACATCATCCGCCGGGTGAAGGACGAATTTGGCGCGCCCACCTTCGCCTATCAGGTGAGCGGCGAGTACTCGATGATCATGGCAGCGGCGAACCATGGCTGGATCGACGGCGACAAGGCGATGATGGAGAGCCTCATCGGCTTCAAGCGCGCCGGGGCCGATGGGGTGCTCACCTATTTCGCGCCGCGCGCGGCGCAGATGCTGCGCGGCCGATGAGATTCCGCTTACTCTTGATCGCCCCGGCGTCGGCCGCGCTCGTCACCCTGCCGCTCGCGGCTTTCGCTCAGCAAACCCACGGCACGGCCGGCGAGGCGAAGGCCATGCTGATGAGAGCCGCCGCCGCGGTGAAAGCCGACAAGGCCAAAGCGCTCGCCATGTTCAACATGGGAGAAGGCGGATTCAGAGATCGCGACCTCTATGTGTTCTGCGCACGTGTCGGTGACGGCGCCCTGGTCGCAATGGGCAATCCCAACCTCAAGCCAGCACTTGGCTTGGATGTGCGCGCCAGCGAGAATTCTACGGGCAAGGCGTTTGGCGAGCAGATCTACGCGGCCATGCAGAAGCCGGAAGGTCAGATCAGCGAGGTCAGCTATGTGGGCCCGACCCCAGGCGTCGATGACGCGCTCGCCGAGAAGACAACGTTGGTGACCAGGGTCGACGAGGATCTCGGCTGCGGGGTCGGCTACTATAAGTAGACGCTCTCGACCGAGCTTCAGGGTCAAAGCTCAATCCCCGATGGGCCACCGCTTCTGACGAAAAGCGGACCTCCCCGCGCCTGCGAAAGCGGTCATTTTTTGATCGCCCGGCGGGCCGGCCAACACCAATTCAGAACCAGCCTTTGACCTTGAACCAGATCAGCGGAATGAGGGCGCTCAGGATGATCATCGCCCATCCGTACTGGTAGCCCCAGGCCCAGTCGTATTCCGGCATGTTTTTGAAATTCATCCCATAAATACCGGCCACCAGGGTTGGCGGGATGCCGACGATGGATACGATTGTGAGGACTTTGAAGATGTCGTTCTGGGCAATGCTGATCAACCCGACGAGAGCGTCGAGCACGAACTGGACCTTGGTCGACAGTTGCTCCTCGTACTCGAGCAGGGAATGAATATCCCGCCCTAAGCTCGCCAGACGCGGCTTTAACGCTCCTTCGAACCAATCGCAGCCATGCTGGTCCGCATAGGAGGCCACACGCCCCAATCCCTGGAGCCCGTCGCGAAGCTCGGAGAGCCTGTCGCCTAGACGTCCCACTTGGCGCAATTGGCTGCGGAGAAGGCGATTGGCGCGGGTCGCATGCCGACCTTTCGGATCCTCGGCGCTGAAGGCGGCCATTGAGAGGCTGTTCAACTCGGCCGCCAAATGCTCCAGGAAGTCAGCGCCGCGGTCGACAGCCTCTTCGCAAAGCTGAGTGAAGACCTCGAGGCCAGACTTCGGGACGTCTTGCCCTTTGAATTTCGCCGCGACGGCGTCGAACGACGGCAGCGGCATGAACCGGACGGTGATCAATCGATTTTCGGACAGGACAAATCCAACCGGGGGAGTGACCTCGGCGCCCTCTGGGTGTCGAGCGGTCGAGGGTGTGCTCATGTAGAGAACGCCGTTCTTGTTCCTAAGGCGGCTGGACGATTCGATCTCGCTAAGCGCTCCGAGGGAGGGCAGCGCGACGCCGGCGATCCCTTCCACTTTCGCGATCTCGGCGGCTGTCGGACTCAGGAGATCGAACCAAACAGCGTCGATCGCTTGTCGCCCCACCGAACTGTCGTAGGAGGCCGGGAATACGCTCAGCATCTCAAGTCCCGTTCCAGAAGAACTCGGCAATCGAAGTCATGATGCACGAAATCGGTCGAAACCGCTGCGCCTGATTGGGTTTGACCCAGGGGCCCGGCAACGCCCGCCTCAAGGCTTGAGCAGCACCTTGCCGATGTTCTTCCGGTCCTGAATGAAGTGATGCGCCGCCGGCGCTTCGTCGAACGCGAATGTGCGCGCGATCTTCGGCTTGATCACGCCGCTCGCCCACAAATCCATCACCTCATCCATCCAGCGCCGCATCCGGTCGAACTCGCCCCACATGTGACCCAGATTGACGCCGAACACGCCCTTGTTGGCGTTCATCAGCGAAAGCGGATTGAACTGGAGCCAGGGCGTGTTCGCCAGCATCGACGCCATGCCGAGATACCCCGCCGCCTTGTTCGTCGCCGCGGACGAGGCGCCGAATATCCCGAGCCGGCCGGTCGGCGCGAGCAAGCGGTAGCCCTTCTTGAGCGAATCTCCGCCAACCGCATCGAGGATCAGCTCGACGCCTCGCCCGCCTGTGATCTCGCGCGCCCGTTTCTCGAAGTCCTCGGTCCGATAGTCGATCAAATGATCGACGCCGAGCGCTCTGAGCTCCGCGTGCTTCGCCGCCGACGCCGTTCCGATGACCGTCGCTCCGATGTGCTTGGCGATCTGGGTCGCGGCGACGCCGACGCCGCCGCCGGCCGAATGAACGAGCACCGTCTCGCCCGCCTTCAACCCGCCCATCACGACGATGAGCTGCCAGGCGGTCAGGCAGTTGACGGGAATCGCAGCGCCCTCCTCGGCGGTCATGTTCGGCGGCCGCGAGAAAACTTGCGCCAGCGGCGCGCACACCACGTCGGCGTAGCCGCCGAAATGGGTGGACGCGAATACGTCGCGCCCGATCCAGCTCGCCTCGACGCCCGCGCCCACGGCGTCCACGCGCCCCGCGACCTCATAACCCGGCACGACCGGAATGCGCGGAAGGTCGGGATACAAGCCGAGCCGGCCCATGATGTCGGCGAAATTGACGCCGCTCGCCTCAACCCGGATGCGCGCCTGACCTGGGCCGGGCTCGGGGTCCGGCGCCTCCTTGACTTGAAGAACCTCGGGCGGACCGGCTTTCGAAATCCAGATCTGCCGCATGGCGCATTCTCCTCGGAGAAACGGAACGACAGGCCGACGTTACAGGGGTCCTTCGCCATTGCCCATAGAGACCCGGCAAGTTTGCCGGTCGTCGAAAACCCGCTATGGTCCCACGCCGCCGCGACGATAGGGTCGCGCCGGAAACACATCAGGGAGGAGACGACGCATGCGCGCCGCCGCCATTTCAGCCTTCGCTTTGTTGCTGGCGTCCACGGGCGCGGGCTTCGCGCTCGACACGAGCGCGACCATGACGTCGTCGCTGTCGCCTGACGCGCTGTGGAAGAAGGTCGGCGATTTCTGCGGCATCGCTTCCTGGCATCCCGCCTTCCCGAAATGCGTGCTGAGCGCCGACGGCAAACAGCGGACGCTCACGATCGCCAACAACGGCGGGACGATCGTCGAGGGGCTCGAGGCGTGGGACGACGGCAAACGCTCCTACACCTATGTGATCCTCTCAGGCCCCCTGCCCATAACCAACTACCGCTCGACGATCAGCGTCGCCCCGGACGCGAAGGGCTCGGCGGTGACATGGGTCGGCAAATATGACGCCAAGGGTGTTTCCGACGCCGAGGCGCAGAAGACCGTCGACGGCGCCTACGCGGCCGGTCTGAAGGCGCTGGTCGGCGAGTGACTTCGGCGCGCGCCGGGTCGACGCTCGGCGCGCCCGCCGCGACAAGGGTCGTCTGATCAGCCGAGTTGCGGAGGCTCGGCGCTCAGAACTACTCTTCCGTACTCGAAGGCGCCAGGAGAACGCCCAATCGGAATTTGGAGGTCGCCATGCCGACCGTCGGAAGACGCGGCCGTGTGCGGATTATGCGTGGCTTCGCGTCGGGCCTGATCGCGCTGGCCGCGGCAGGCTTGGCGCCGTCCCCGTCCTGCGCCGAGGACTGCAAATATTTCAGCGCTTTGCCGGATGATTGCGCTCGCGCCGGCTTCCGGAAATTCGACAGCCTGCGAGACCACCGCTACCTGGAGATCGATCTCTTCGCCAAGGACGCGCTCAAGAAGGTTCTCTACGTCAGCGTCTACAATTCGACAGGGCTCAACGGCGGCGACGAATCGCGCGATTCCGCGCCCGCAGCGCTCGTTCAAAACCTTGATCCCAAGAGGATCGCCAAGCAGTACCAGGCGCTCGCGGCGCACGTCAGTCCTCCCAGGCGCTGGACCGTGGATTGGCTCGCCGATCGCGTCGGCGCGGTCAGGAGCTTCGAAGGGCTTAACGCCGCATGGATGGGCAACAGCCCCGCCCCCAGTTCGGCGATCTCCCCGAAGCCGGTTCCCACAACGCCCTACCATGCGACACGCTCGGCCAGGACGGCCGTGCAGGGTTTCAAGAAGGGGTCGGAAGTCTATCTGCTCGATGATCCCGCCGGCCAGACGTGGGTGATGGTCTCGTACAAGGATGCGCCCGATTTCACGATCGACAAGCTGAGCTCGCTGGGCGAGGCGCTGAAGGCGCCGCAGGGCTGGAAGTTCCGCACCGCAACGCTGACGAAGGAGCTCATCCTGGAGCCGAAGGCCGGTTTCGCCGGCGTCATCCTGGACGAGCGGGGAAACGTCTACCACCTGACCGGCCCGCGGCAGAGCAACTTCGTTCCCTGAGCTTAAGCCGGAGGCTCGGTCGACAGAGCCCATCCCTCGCCCCGGACCCAGTCCGTGTCCTCGCGCCCCTCACCGAAGCGCAGCGAGCGCACCTTCTCCGACCCCCCGCGGCGGAACGCCTCGTCGAGCTTCGTGGCCATGTCCGTATCCTGCGCGCCCTCGCAGGCGATGAACACCACGCCCGAGAACAGGCGCGCCGGCCAAGCATCGCCGCATTCTGGCCGCGTGATGAGGGCCATGGCGCCCGCGGAGCCCGCAGCCTGGAGCGGAAAGACGAGCCGTCCGCCCGGTTTGAGCGCGTCGAGCCAAGCGCGCAGCGGATGCGAGGCGGCGGCGCTGACATAGATCGCGTCCGCCGCCGGCAGGTCGTCGACGCCCGAGCGGGCGCACGCGTGGACCTGCGGGTATCGAGCAAGGTTGGCGGCGGCGCGCGCGGCGATGTCGGGCTCGACCTCATAGGCGACCACCCTTCCCGCCCACCCCACGAGTTCGGCGAGGACCGCGGTATAGTATCCGGCGCCGGCCCCGACATGGACAAGCGTTTCGCCGTCCTTCGGTCCGAGCGCGTCGATCGCCTGCGCATGCAGCGAGGGCTGGCCATTGTTGATGCCGCGCTTCGGGTCGATGGCGACGAGGACGTCCTCGTAGAGGCGAGCCGGGTCGTCGGACGAGGACAGGCCAAAAACGCCGCCCGAGCCGATCCGCCAGGGCGGGGGCCCCGAGAAATCCTCACGCGGAACCGCGGCGAACGCCGCTTCGATCAGCGGATCGGCGACGCCGGCGCGGCGCGTAATTTCCGCAGCATAGGCTCGCCGACGTTTGGCGACCCGATCCGCCACTCGCTCCTCCGCCATGCGCCCCCCTTTCACGATCATAGGTCGCCTCGAACGCCCGCGCATTGATCTTCGCCGATTTCGGACCCACCATGGCGTGCGGCGGCTGACTGCTCGTCCGACCGCTTATCGACACCGGAGCGAGGCCCAATGACCGGCGTTAAGGCGATGACCGCAGCCATCGCAGCGTCAGCTTTCGGCGCCCCCGTCGCGCTCGCGGAAGACCCGCCGCCGGCCAACACGCTGGTTGAGCTTCAACGCCAGTTCGGCGCCTGCATGGGCGGAAAATCCCTCGGGCCGGCGGGCTCGCGGCTCACCATCATGATGATGATGAAACGCGACGGCTCGATCTTCGGCAAGCCGCGCATCACCTTTTCCCACCTCGAAGGCGACAAGACGGCCCGGCAGAGCTTCGTCGACGACGCGGAACGCGCGGTCGAATCCTGCCTGCCCTTCAGGATCACGCCCTCGCTCGGCGGGGCGATCGCAGGGCGGCCGTTTTTCATCAGCCTCGGCGGGCCGAAGCCCGCGCAGAAGATTTAGCGCCTCGGACTTTCGAGGCGGCGCATCTTCCCCGGCGGTTCGCCGCACTTCCGTTCAGCCCCGATGGCCTTGACCGGGACACATACCAACTGGTATGTCAGCGCGATGACGGAATCTCGTTATCGATGGGTGATCGTCGCGGCGGGGGGTCTCCTGGGCTGCGTCGCGGTCGGGTCGATGTTTTCCTTGCCCGTTCTTCTGCAGCCCATCGCCCGGGACACCGGCTGGTCAGTGACCGGCGTCTCGAGCGCCATGACGCTCGGCTTTCTCGCCATGGCCTTCGGCAGCATGGCCTGGGGCAGTCTCTCCGACCGGCTGGGTCCGCGCGCTATCGTCCTCATGGGCGCGGCCCTTCTGGCGGCGAGCCTCGCTTTGGCGTCGCAGGCGACATCGCTCATCGCCTTTCAGCTCGTCTTCGGCCTTCTCGTGGGCGCGGGCGCGGCTGCTATCCTCGCGCCAATGATGGCCTGCGTGGTCGGCTGGTTCGACACGCATCGCAGCCTTGCGGTGTCGCTCGTGTCGGCCGGCATGGGCATGGCGCCGATGACGATGGCGCCGCTGGCGGCGTGGCTCGTTTCTTTCACGAGCTGGCGGACGACGCTCGTGATCCTCGCCGCCATCGCCGCCTCGCTCATGATCCCGGCGGCGCTTCTGGTGCGCAGGCCGCCCGCGCTCCGTCGCGCCGGCGCCCCGTCGAATGATGGCCCGCAAGCTGGCATGTCGATGGCCGAAGCGCTGCGATCGCCGCAATTCGTGGTCTTGGTGCTCACCAATTTCTTCTGCTGCGCCACGCATTCGGGCCCGATCTTTCACACCGTGAGTTATGCGCAGACGTGCGGGATTCCGCTCGTCGCGGCCGTCTCGATCTACAGCGTCGAGGGCCTCGCGGGCATGGGCGGGCGGATCGGCTTCGGCCTTCTCGGCGACCGGTTCGGCGCCAAGCGCGTTCTGGTCCTCGGCCTGCTCGCGCAGGCGTTCGGCGCCCTCGCCTATGTGTTCGCCCGGGGTTTAAGCGAGTTCTACGCCGTCGCGGCTGTGTTCGGCTTCATCTACGCCGGCGTCATGCCGCTCTATGCGGTTCTGGCGCGCGAGAACTTTCCGCTGCGCATGATGGGGACCGTCATTGGCGGCACGGCGATGGCCGGCAGCCTCGGCATGGCGCTCGGGCCCCTGGCCGGCGGGCTCATCTACGACGCGACCGCGAGCTACGCGTGGCTCTATGTCGGCTCCTGGGCGATGGGCGTCGGCGCCTTCCTGATCGCCTCGACTTTTCGGCCGGCGCCGACCGGAGACCAGGTTCCGGCCCCATCGCCAGCGTGACCGGAACCCTATTCCAGATAGGGCTCGAGCACGCCTTCGATCCATTTCATGAATGCGCGGACGCGGCGTGACAGATTGCTCCGGTGCGCGACGACGAGAGACACGGGGAGCGCCCGGCGACGAAACTCAGGCATGATCTCGACCAGCGCTCCACTTTCCAAATATCGGCCAACCCCCAAGAGCGGCGCCTGAATGAGGCCAATGCCGGCGAGAGCAGCGGCTTCGTAGGTCTGCGCGCTGTTGACGTGGAGCGCGCCCGGCAACTGAATCGTCGCGTAGCCGTCGCCGTCCGGGTATTCCCATCCATAAGGTCTTGCGCCCAGGATCGTCGAGAAATGCACGGTCCGATGGTTCTGACGCCGGAGATCTTCCGGCGATCGAGGCGCGCCATGGCGCGCGAGATAAGCGGGACTGGCGGCGTTGACCGTTCGCAACAGGCCGAGGGGGCGGACGATCAGCGTATCGTCCCTTATGGGTCCAAGCCGCAACACACAGTCGAACCCTTCTTGAACCAGATCGACTTGCCGATCCGTGCTCGACACCTCGAGCTTCAACTCGGGGTGAGCGGCCATGAAATCCGGCAAGGCCGGCACGATCGTCATGCGCGCCACCTCGGTCGGAAGATCGACCCGCAAACGCCCGCGAAGCGCCGCGCGGTCGCCTGCGAACATTGAGTGCAGGTCGTCGACCTCGGCAAGCAGATCGCGGGCGCGGGCATGAAATACCCGCCCGTCCTCGGTCAAATGCACGCTGCGCGTCGTCCGATGGAGCAGCCTGACGCCGACATCGTCTTCGAGCTTCCGGACCGCCGTTGAAGCCCTCCCCTTCTGGATGCCCAGGCTATCGGCGGCGCGGGTGAAGCTGCCCATCTCCGCGACCGTTATGAAGATGCGGATGGGCTCGAGATTCTGCATTTCCGCGCCTCGGTATTGTTCTCTTCACAGATAACAGTCAGTTCTAGTCACTGCTATTTATCATCCCAAGATACACAATAAGTTTCAGAGTTGAGAGACCCGTCGGAGAACAGCAAATGTCCCAGACCATGAACCTTCATCACGCGCCTGAAGCCATCACATCGGATCGAACCCTGTGGGCCGGCCGGATCATGAGCGCCTTTGTCGTTTTCGCGCTCACGGCGGACGGCGCCATCCAGCTCTTCGCGCCGGCGCAGATCGCGAGCATGTTGCGGGAAACCGGGTTCGCGATGGAGGCGACCCGCGTCGTGGGTCCGATCGTCCTCGCCTGCGCCCTCCTTTACGCCATTCCGGCCACCGCCGTCCTCGGCGCGATCCTGGCGACTGGCTTTCTGGGCGGCGCCATCTGCGCGCATGTCCGCATTGGCGAACTGGGGTCACAGCCGGAAATCGTTGCGCTTCTTCTGGGCGCGATGACTTGGGGCGGCCTCTACCTGCGCGATGCCCGTATCCGGGCCATTCTGCCGCTCGTCCGTTGAACGCGGGCGCGCTCGGCCGCTATCCGATGATGGCGGGCGGCGGCTAGAATCGGATTGCGAGGCTTCTTCCAATTGCAGCGGGCGGCCCCGCCCGACTTGCGCAGGCCGCGTTGACATCATGATGCCTGAGACCTAGCATCAAGGGGTGCGCACTACCCTGACCCTGGATGACGACGTCGCGGCCAAGCTCAAGGCGGAGCAGAACCGCGCCGGCCTGCCCTTTAGGGAAATCGTCAACGAGACGCTGCGGCGGGGGCTGGCAAGCCGCCGCGTCACCTCGCGCCATCAATCTTTCAGGGTTACAGCCCGCGATCTCGGCGGGCTGAGGCCCGGGCTGTCGCTGGACAATATCGGGGAAGTGATCGAGCAAGCCGAAGGCTCGCTTCATCGGTGATTCTCGTTGACGCAAACCTCCTGCTTTACGCCTACCATCCGAGGGCGGAGCAGCATGAGAAGTCGAGAGCGTGGCTCGAAGCGGCGCTCTCCGGGCCTGAGTTCATCCGGTTCGCTTGGCTGACGCTTTGGGCTTTCTTGAGGATCGCCACCAATCCTAGAGTGTTTGAGCGTCCGCTTTCGATTGCCGAGGCCAACGCCGCAGTCTCCGCTTGGCTCGCGCAGCCCGTTGCTGGCGTCCTCGAGCCGGGCGAACAGCACTGGGACCTCTTGAGCCGCCTCATGCGCGACGGGCAGACCGCGGGTCCCCTGATCATGGACGCCGTCCTTGCGGCGATCGCCATCGAACACGGCGCCACCCTATACACGACCGACCGGGACTTCTCGCGCTTCGCCGGGCTTAAATGGGTGAATCCGCTGGTCGCGGGCCGCTAAAGGCCGCGTGGAAGGCTAGGCCTCGGCCCCGGCGTCGACGAGGACCGAGGGCGAGCCCGCTGAACCACGCCGGCCCGCCGCCCCATGCCCGCGCCCGATTTCGCGCTCCCAGAAATTCCAATGACTTACAGGCCTGCGAAACGTTTCGTTGCGCAGGGCGAAATGGGCGTTTTGCGTCCTTCCAGACGCGCCTGCCAAGGGCCTGGGCGGCTCATCCACCGACCTCGTGCCTCAAGGCCCGTGCGAAGCACGGCGTCTCGAAGGACGGCCGAGAGGGCGCCTGCGCCAATGCGCTCTGGATCGCCGCGCTTCGCTCGCGATGACGACCCTCAGCTTGGGAGTTGCGCCGTTCACAAAAGCGCACTTAGGCCGCTGAAATCATTGATTCGCATAACATTGTGCGCGGACCCGAGAGGCGGCGCCCGAGCGAGCGCCCCTCCCCCCGGCTCTCGCTACCCCTCGAACCGATTGCTCTTCGGGAAACCTTTCGGCGGCAGCCGCCCCGCCTCGGCGCGGTTGCCTATCCACTCGTTGAGCTCGGGCCTGGCGACGGTGAACGTTCGCCCGGCTGAATCGCGCCAGGTGAGGCCGTCACGAAGGGCGAACACCTTGGCGTCCGAAATGCCGCCGTCCTTGTAGCGCTGGAGCCGCGTGCCCTTGCCGCGCGCCATTTCGTTGAGCTGTTCGAACGGGAACACCAGAAGCTTGCGGTTCTGCCCGATGACCGCGACATGGTCGCCCGCGGCCGAAACGATGAGCGCTGCGACAGCCGGCGCCGTGACGTTGAGCACCGCCCTGCCCTTGCGGGTCGAGGAGAGAAGCTCGTCGTCGCCGACGACGAAGCCGTTGCCGTCGCTCGATGCGACAAGACGCTTCGTCCCGGCGCTATAGGCCCAGACGGCGACGATTGAGGCGCTCTCGTCGATGTCGGCCATGAGCCGGATCGGCTCGCCCTGCCCGCGTCCCCCCGGAAGCTTCGAAGCGTCGAGGGTGAAGACCTTGCCGTCGCTCGCCAGCACCAGGATCTTCGAGGTCGTCTCGGCGAAGAACGAGGTCTGGAGCCCGTCGTCGCCTTTGAACGCAGCGCCAGTGAGATCGGCGACCTGCCCCTTCAGCGCGCGGATCCAGCCTTTCTGCGACACGACGATCGTCAGGGGTTCGCGCTCGATCATCGCCTCCGCCAGATCGGCGACAATGACGTCGGGCGCGGCCTCGAAACTGGTCCGCCGCCGGCCAAGCGGCGTGTCCGGCCCAAACTTTTTCCTGATGTCGCGGACTTCAACTTCGATCATCCGCCATTGCCGACGCTCGCTCCCAAGCAGCGCCTCGATCGAGGCCTTCTCCTTGGTCAGCTCGTCCTGCTCCTTGCGCAGCGCCATTTCCTCGAGCCGGCGCAGGCTTCTGAGGCGCGTGTCCAGAACGTAGACGACCTGCGGTTCGGTCAGGCTGAAGCGGACCTTGAGCCGCTCTTTCGGGTCGTCATCCTCGCGCACGATGCGGATGACCTCATCGAGATTGAGAAAGACGATGATCATGCCGGCGAGCAGCTCGAGCCTTTTGTCGATCGCCGCCAGCCGATGGCGCGAGCGGCGCACCAGAACGTTGCGGCGATGATCGAGCCATTGCCTGAGCGCTTCGCCGAGCGAGACCACCTTGGGCGTCACGCCGCCGACCAGCACGTTCATGTTGACCGACACCCGCGCCTCGAGCTCAGTCAGCTTGAACAGGGATTCCATCAGGGTCTCAGGTTCGACGGTGCGGCTGCGGGGCTCGAGCACGATGCGCACGTCCTCGGTCGATTCGTCGCGGACGTCGGCGAGCAGCGGAAGCTTGCGCTCATTGAGTAGGTTGGCGATCTGCTCGATGAGCCGCGACTTCTGCACGCCATAGGGAATCTGGGTGACGACGGCGACCCAGCCGCCGCGACCGGCGTCCTCCTTCGTCCAGCGCGCCCGCACTCTGAATGCGCCCCGGCCGGTGCGGTAGGTCTCGACGATCGCCGCCTTGTCGTCGATCACCACGCCGCCCGTCGGGAAATCCGGGCCTTTGACGAAGGCCATCAGAGCGGCCGTATCCGCCTTGGGTTCCTGGATGAGGTGGAGAGCGGCGTCGCAGAGCTCGGCGATGTTGTGGGGTGGAATGGACGTCGCCATGCCGACCGCAATGCCCTGCGCGCCATTGGCGAGCAGGTTGGGGACGGCCGCCGGCATGACGATCGGCTCTTTCGTATCGCCCGAATAATTGTCGCGCCAGTCGACCGAGTCTTCCTCGACGCCCTCCATGATGAGGCGCGCCACATCGGTCAGGCGCGCTTCGGTATAGCGATAGGCGGCGGCGTTATCGCCGTCGATATTGCCGAAATTGCCCTGGCCCTCAATGAGCGGATAGCGGGACGAGAAGTCCTGCGCGAGACGCACCAGCGCCTCGTAAATCGCCTGGTCGCCGTGGGGATGGAACGACCCCATCACGTCGCCGACGATCTTGGCGCATTTCTTGAAGGCCGAGTTCGGGTCGAGCTTGAGAATGTGCATGCCGTAAAGGATGCGCCGATGGACGGGCTTGAGCCCGTCGCGCGCGTCGGGAAGCGCCCGGCCCATGATGGTGGAGAGCGCGTAGGCGAGATAGCGCTCTTCCAGCGCCTCGCGCAGGTTGACGTCGATCGGGACCGAAGGCGGCGGTGGGGGCGGCGGAACGGGTCTGGCCATGGGCTTGCGGGTTACCCCGGAGGTCGAGTCGCGGCAAGCGCGGCGACGCAAGGCCAAAGCGTCCGGCGAGTTCTGCACAATTTCGGGCCACGTCGCCGCCAAGCCCTGCCGAGCGCGGGGAGCGGCGCGACGGGGCTTCACCGTGGCGCCGACGGGTGGAATCTCGGCTGGCCAAGCTTGGCCAATCATCCCCAAAACTGTGAGGTGAACTCCTCAAATTTCTTGTGAACAGCCGCTTGCCAACTGGATGTTCCCAGCCGCAGCATTACATCAATGAGTCGCGGCACGAGTTTTGCTGCGCATAGTGCTTGAGTCGACTTGAGTTGGAAGGAGGAAGACTCCCAGGGATTCGGCATCACCCTAACGTCAGAACCCGCAAAGGGGACGAAGATGATCGCTCGAATCGCTGCTGTCCTTTTAGGTCTGTCTGCTGGCAGCGCGGACGCGCATGACTATTGGTCGGACGGGAAAGCTGTTCCCGATTGGGTGAAGGCTTCGTGCTGTGGTCCGGCGGACGCGCACCACCTTCGTCCGGAGCAGGTGCACCGGATTTCGGACGAGTTCTATGCGGTCGACGGGTACGTGCGCCACATCCCCGTCACCCAGGCCCTGCCGAGCCAGGATGGCGATTACTGGATCTTCTACCGCGACGACGGCGATAGCCAGTCGGGGGTTTACTGCTTCTTCGTCCCGATGGCCTTCTGAGTCCATCGGGGGCTTTTCACGAGGCTTGGTCTGGCGCTGATTCCGGCGCTGAGGGAAACGTGGGCAAGCCCGGCGGGTCGGCCAGGCTGCAGCCGGTTCTCTTAGGCGGCGTTTCATCGCCGGGCTTAGCGCCCATGGGGGTGACGCGCCGCCCTCTTACGCCTACATAGCGGGCTCGCGGCCGGTGGAGGGCTTGCGGCCCCCGGCCCGCGCGCCGCGCCGTCGCCGCCCCACGAGCCGCGCTTGAAACGCGCGCATAGTGGGGAGAACCGATGTCGCCGATGATATCGATCGCCGCCGTGACCAAACGTTACAAGTCGGGCCTCGTGGCGCTCGACGCCGTCAGTCTTGACATCGCCCGCGGCGAGATTTTTGCCCTTCTCGGGCCGAACGGGGCGGGAAAGACGACCTTGATCGGCGTTGTTTGCGGCTCGGTCTCGATGACATCCGGGTCGGTCCAAATCGCCGGCCATGACGTCCTTCGCGACTACCGCGCCGCGAGGTCGATCGTAGGACTTGTCCCGCAGGAGATCGCGCTCGACATTTTCACGACCGTCCAGCGAGCCGTGACCTTCAGCCGCGGACTGTTCGGGCGCCGGCCCAATCCGTCCTATATCGAGCGATTGCTGCGCGAACTTTCGTTGTGGGACAAGCGCGATACGCGGATCGTGGAATTGTCGGGCGGCATGAAACGGCGCGTGATGATCGCCAAGGCGCTCAGCCACGAGCCGGATGTGCTGTTTCTTGACGAGCCGACCGCGGGCGTCGACGTGAACCTGCGCCGCGACATGTGGGCGCTCGTCCGTCGGTTGCGCAGCGAGGGCGTAACAGTCATCCTGACCACCCATTATATCGAGGAGGCCGAGGAGATGGCCGACCGGGTCGGGGTCATCAACAACGGCCGGATCGTGCTGGTGGACGAGAAAAACGCGCTGATGCGCAAGCTCGGCAAGCGCCGCCTGACGCTCGCGCTGCAAAAGCCGCTGCCGAAGCTGCCAAAAGAGTTGGAGGGGTGGCCGCTCGAGCTTGAGGATGACGGCCGGCGCCTCTCCTATCGCTTCGACGCGGGGGTCGAGGACACCGGCGTGCCTACGCTTCTGCGTCGCCTGAACGAGATCGGCGTCGATTTCAAGGATCTCGACACCAGCGCCACGACGCTCGAGGACATTTTCGTTGATCTCGTGGGGCGCGCGGCCTGATGGTTTCAGCAGTCAACCTGACCGGCGTCTGGTCGATCTACCGCTCCGAAATGCAGCGCACGCAACGCACAATTCTGCAGAGCGTCGCCACCCCCGTCATCACGACGGCGCTCTATTTCGTCGTCTTCGGAGCGGCGATCGGGGGCCGCATCCATGAAGTCAGCGGAGTGAGCTATGGCGCGTTCATCGTCCCTGGCCTCATGATGCTCTCGTTGCTCACGCAGAGCATCTCCAACGCCTCGATCGGCATTTATTTCCCGAAATTCACCGGGACGATCTACGAGCTTCTTTCGGCGCCCTTGTCGTCGATCGAAGCGGTCTGCGCCTATGTCGGGGCGGCCGCGACCAAGTCGATCGCCATCGGTCTCATCATCCTCATAACGGCGGCGCTGCTGGTGCCCGTTCGCATCGAGCACCCCTTCTGGATGATCGCGTTCCTGATTCTGACCGCGATCGCCTTCAGTCTGTTCGGCTTCATCATCGGCGTCTGGGCCAAGAATTTCGAGCAACTGGCGGTCATTCCCGCCCTCGTGGTGACGCCCCTCACCTTCCTCGGCGGGGCGTTCTATTCGATCGATATGCTGCCGCCCTTCTGGCGGGCCGTCAGCCTGTTCAATCCGGTCGTCTATCTGATCAGCGGCTTCCGCTGGAGCTTTTATGGCCAGGGCGATGTCAGCGTCGCGGCGAGCGTCGGGTTCACGCTCCTGTTCGTCGGCGCGTGCCTCGCGGTGCTGACGTGGATCTTCCGAACGGGATGGCGGCTCAAGCCATAACCCCTATTCGCGCGAATTGACCGGCGAAGCGCTCCCCTCCAATATCGCGTGGTCTCCCTGACCCACGACAATTGGAGCTTCGGCATGCCCTCGGGCCTTGTCATCGTCACGGGCGGATCGCGCGGCATCGGCGCGGCCATCTGCCGACGGATCGCGGCGGACGGATACGCGGTCGCCGTCAACTACGCCGCCGACGTCAAGGCGGCCGAGGCGACGGTCGCGGAAATCAAGAAGGCGGGCGGGCGAGCTGAAGCCTTTCAGGCCGATGTCGCGGACGCAGGCCAGATTCCCCGCCTGTTCGAGCAGGCTACGAAAGCGCTGGGCCCGCTCGCCGGCCTCGTCAACAATGCCGGCGTCACTGGACGTTTCGCCACGACCGACCTGCGGGAGGCCGCGGAGCTGAGCCAACTCTTTCAGATCAATGTGATTGGAACCATCCTCGCCTGCAGAGAGGCCGTGGTCAGGCTTTCGACCAAGCAGGGCGGACAAGGCGGGTCGATCGTCAACATATCGTCGATCGCCGCGAGGCTCGGCGGACTGCCGGGGCTCGCATCCTATGCGGCGAGCAAAGGGGCGATCGACAGCTTCACCAAGGGACTCGCAACCGAGGTCGGGCCCGAGGGCATCCGGGTCAATGCGGTCGCGCCAGGCTTCACCGCAACGGATATGACTCGCGAGCAGATTGCCGAGCCGGGCTTTCGCGAGCGAATCGAGGGAGCGACGCCATTGCGCCGGGTCGGCGCTCCCGAGGAAATTGCGGAGGCCGTAGCTTGGCTCATGTCGCCGGCGGCGAGCTTTGTCACCGGCGGCGTTTTGACCGCCTCCGGCGGGCGGTAGGCCTTAGACGGGAATCCTTTGCGCGCCTCGATTTTCGCGCGGGCTTTTCGCTGCCCGCGCTGAAAAGGTCGGGCGAGCGCCGCGGCGACTCGAGAGCATCGCTCACGTTTCCATGGAATCGTGAGCCACGCTCTCGATTCCTTTGATTTCCGCGCGCTTTTTCGCGAAAAGCCGGCGGCCGCTTTTTCGCCGATTGCATTTAGGTCGAACCAGGTCGTCATTGCGACTCCGGGGCTTTGGACCCGCGGGAAGCAATCCGGGGGAGCGTCAAGCGCCCCGCGGCCCCTGGGTCGCCGCGTCCCCCCGGGCTCTTCGACCCGGGGGGTTCCTCGCGATGACGATTCCACCAATCCGCAATCTGCTCTAGGCGCAACTTTCTCTTGCGGAAAAGCAGAAGTAGGTTTACGCTCATCCGATGCAAAACCCTGCGCCTCCGCATGAACTCGACCGCGCGCCCCCGACCCCGGCGCCGATCAATCCGAGGACGGCGCGCGTGAAATTTCCGGCCTGCGAGGATTCCTTGTAACTCATTGATAAGTCTAGATTGGGACGAGAGAATCCAAGGAAATCCAAGCTTCTCCAAATTTGGAATCAAAGGCTTGTGAAGCCGGGGAGCGCCCGAGCGCCGCGATCCAACAGAATCCAAATGGACGGCGGTCCGGCCGCGCTTCGGCGCGACTTGATTCCGTCATCGCCATGCCGTCTGCGGCGCCCCGGCCGCCTGGGCCCGAGGCGCTATTCGCCCCGCCTTGCCGTGGCCGCCCATTCGAGGGCGACATTCGTGTCGGCCCTCGCGAATTGGCGAATGTGGACGGGGGAGGCCTCGAAACTGTTGAGCGTCGCCCCGTCCATCTGATCCGGATCGATGACGACAGCCACCTTGACGAGCGATTTGTGCGCGAGCGCCGAAGCCGCCAGACCACGCGCCAGTTCGGCGAAATCACCCTCGAAATCCGGATCGATGATCACGACGAGACCCGTCGCGGCTTCGCCCATGGCCCCTTTGATCGCAGCCTCGACGTCCCGAGCCGCAACCGCGCCGCTGGCGCGCAACGCCACGGTCTGCGCTGGACCGTCTTGCACCCGCTCCAACATGGCCGCTCACCTTTTTCGCGTGTCCGGTCGCTATCGCCTTTCCACGCTAAATCCGGCTCATTCCGAGGCGAGACGCCTGGCGAAGCTCTCCAGGTTGATCGCGCCGCGTCGGTGCGTCCCATCGCCGACCTTGCGGATCCCGTCATGCGCTTCGACCGCCAACAACAGGCTGCGGCCGGAAAGCTCGAGCACCCTTGCGGTGGCCGCCACGGTGCGCCCGACCGGGGTCGGCGCAAGATGGCGTATATTGACCTCGCTGCCTACGGTGACCCAGCCTGCGGGCAAATAGGGCGCGACGGCTGCGGCCGAGGCCATCTCCATCGCCAAGATCATCATCGGGGTGCTGAAAACGAGCGGCATGCCGTCGAGTTGCGCGCCAACAGTAAGTTCACGCGTCACTACGACCTCATGCCGGCCCAGCATGCCGACACGAACATTTTCGAGCGGCTCCGCCATCGGAACTCGCGATCAAGCCTTGCCGGGGCAGCCTATTCGAATGTCCCGCCCCAGGATCCCCAGATGTAGATGGCGCTGAACAGGAACAGCCAGACCACGTCGACGAAATGCCAGTACCAGGCGGCAAACTGGAAGCCGACGTGATGCTTAGGCGTGAAATGACCCCTCAAAGCCCGCATCAGGCAGACGAAGAGGAAAATGACGCCGATGATGACATGCGCGCCATGGAAGCCGGTCGCCATGAAGAAGGTCGCGCCATAGATCGAGTTCTTAAAGGTGAACGGCGCGTGGATGTACTCGTAAGCCTGGGTGAAGATGAAGAGCACGCCCAGCGCAATCCCAATGGCGAGAAACAACTGGAACTTCGGGCGATTTCCTTCCCGCAACTCATCATGCGCGACGTTGACCGCGGCGCTCGACGTCAAGAGCACAAACGTGTTCATGAGCGGCAGCTGCATCGGGTTGATCACCTCGGTGCCCTTCGGCGGCCAAATCCCGCCGCTGAAGTCGAGGAGTCCATAGGTCTGCGGGTCCGCGGGGTTGAGCGCGTTCCAGAAGAACCCCCAGAACCAGGCCACGAAGAACATCACCTCCGAGGCGATGAACAGGACCATCCCAATCGTCAGGCCGTTGCGGACAATCACGTTGTGGTAGCCGGCTTGAGCCTCCGTGATGACATCACGCCACCAGCCCAACATCGTGAACAGGATGCCCGCGACGCCAATCGTCAGAATGGCCGGACCCATGCTCATGCCGTGCATGAACAATATGAGGCCGAACGCCGCCACGAACCCGACCGCTGCGCCAACGAGAGGCCACGGGCTCGGCTCGACGAGATGGAATCCCGGACGGTCCGGAATCGCCGAGTCGGTCATTGTGTTCTCCTGTTCATGATCATCCTGCCGGCCCGGCGCGATTTGTCGATCGGCCCACAACCGGCTTCTCTTCCGGCGGGGCGAACATCGTGTAGGACAGCGTGATCGAATCGACCCGCGCCATCGATGGGTCCTTCTCGAGCGCTGGATCAAGGAAAAACACGACCGGCCATTCCGCGCTTTCGTGCGGGCCGAGATGCTGGGTCGTGAAACAGAAGCACGAGATCTTGTTGAAATACTGCCCCGAAACCTCGGGCGTCACGTTGAACGTCGCGTGACCTTCGGTCGGTTTGTCGCTGAGATTGCGGACGCGGAAATAGACTGTCGTCGTCTTGCCGGTGCGGAGGCGGACGGACTCGACTTCCGGTTCAAGCCGCCAGTCGAGACCCGGAGCAATATTGGCGTCGAATCCAACGCGCAAGACCCGCCCCCCCTCGGCGTCCCTATTGGTCTCGACCCGCTGCGGCGTGCCCTCGTACCCGGTCGCGCGACAGAATGCCGAGTAGAACGGCGCAGCAGCATAGGTGAGACCGATCATTCCCACCGCGAACGCTGCGGCTCCCGCGCCGATCAGCCGATTGTTGCGTGCCGTGCGGCCGCCAACAGATACGGCTCGCCCGTCGCGGTCGCCGGAAGCGGTCACGCCAGACTCCCGTGCCCCGCGACAGCCGGCGCGTGATGGTCCTCATCAACGATGTGCGGGGGCGTCTCCCACGTGTGGAACGGCGCCGGGGATGGCACCTGCCATTCGAGAGTCGTGGCGCCGGGTCCCCAGGGATTAGCCGGGGCGGGACGCTTGGCTTTGAACGCCTCGTAGAGGACGTAGAGGAAAATGATGGCGCCGGCGCCGCCGATGAAGGCGCCGATCGAGGACACCATGTTCCAGAACGCATAGGCTTCCGTGTAATCGACGACGCGCCGCGGCATCCCCTGGAAGCCAAGGAAATGCTGCGGGAAAAACGCGAGATTGATGCCGACGAAGGACACCCAGAAGTGCCACTTGGCCAGCCGCTCGTCATACATGTAGCCGGTGATCTTGGGGAACCAGTAGTAGAAGCCGGCGAAGATCGAAAACACCGCGCCGAGCGACATCACGTAATGAAAATGCGCGACGACGTAGTAGGTGTCGTGCAGATAGCGGTCGATCGCAGCGTTGGCGAGCACGACGCCGGTGACGCCGCCAACCGTGAAGACGAAGACGAAACCGATCGCCCATATCATCGGCGCCTTGAGCGAAATCGACCCACCCCACATCGTCGCCAGCCAGGAGAACACCTTCACCCCCGTCGGCACCGCAATCACCATTGTGGCGAAGACGAAATAGCGCTGGGTGTTGAGCGACAGCCCGGTTGTGAACATGTGGTGGGCCCAGACGGCGAAGCCCAGAAAGCAGATGGCCATCATGGCGTAGACCATCCCGACGTAACCGAAAATCGGCTTCTTCGAGAAGGTGGCCACGACCTGGCTGATCATGCCGAAGCCCGGGATGATGAGGATATAGACCTCGGGATGAGCGAAAAACCAGAAGAGGTGCTGGAACAGGATCGGATCGCCGCCGCCGGCCGGATCGAAGAAGGTCGTGTGGAAATTGCGGTCGGTCAGCAGCATCGTCAGCGCGCCGGCCAGAACCGGCAGCGACAGCAGGAGCAGGAAGGCGGTGAACATCACCGACCACGGGAACAGCGGCATGCGGAACATGGTCATGCCCGGCGCGCGCATGTTGAAGATCGTGGCGATGAAGTTGATCGAGCCGAGAATCGACGAGGCGCCGGCGAGATGCATCGACAAGATGACGAAGTCCGCCGCCGGACCTGGCGTGCCCACTTGGGCGGACATCGGCGGATAGAGCACCCAGCCGCCGCCGAAACCCCTCATCCCCGGCGAACCCTCGGCGAACAAGGAACACATCAGCAACAGGAACGACGCCACCAGAAGCCAGAACGACATGTTGTTCAGTCTGGGAAACGCCATATCGGGCGCGCCGATCATCAGCGGCACCATCCAGTTGCCGAAGCCGCCCATCATCGCCGGCATGACCATGAAGAAGATCATGATGATGGCGTGGCTGCTGAAGAACACGTTGTACATATTCTTGGCCGCGTCGGCCGAACCGTCGCCGGTCATCATCTCGGAGATCCAGGGGAAGACCTGCACCCCCGGCGACATGAGTTCGGCGCGGATCATGATCGAAAGCAGCGCTCCGATCAGGCCGGCGATGATGGCGAAGACGAGATAAAGCGTCCCAATGTCTTTGTGGTTGGTCGAATAGAGATACCGCCGCCAGCCGCTCGGAATGGGGTGCTCGTGCCCGTGCCCGTGATCGTGATCGACATCGTGATGAGTGAGGTCGGTGACGGACGCCATGATTTAACGACTCCGGTGATGCTTGAACGGCAGGCTCATTGACCGCGCCGAATTAGGGATGGGCCCGCGGCGCCGCCGCGACCTCGACTTGGTCCGAAACCGCGAACTGCTTCTTGGCCTGAGCGAGCCAAGCCTCATAGTCCGACTGACTCAGGACCCGGACGTTGATCGGCATGAACGCGTGATCGATACCACAGATGTTCGAGCATTGTCCGTAGAAGATCCCCTCGTGGTCCGCCTTGAACCAATACTTGTTGAGGCGGCCAGGGATCGCGTCGATCTTAACCCCGAAAGACGGCACCGAGAAGGAGTGGATGACGTCCTGCGAGACCACGTCCAGTTCGATCACCTTGCCGACCGGAACAACCATTGGATTATCGGCGGTGATGACGCGCGGTTGGCCAGGCTTGAGGTCCTTATCCTCGACAAAGAGAGAATCAAACGCAAACCCGCCCACGGATTTCGGGTAGCCATAATTCCAATGCCACTGCGAGGCCGTCACTTTCACCGTAAGGTCGGGGGCGGGAATAATGAGTTGCTCGGCGAGCAGCCGGAACGAGGGCACAGCAATAAACACGAGCACGAGCGCCGGCAAAACGGTCCAGATGATTTCGATTCCCGCGTGGTGCGTCCGCCGCGACGGCACAGGATTTGCGGTCTCGTGGAAACGCCACACGATATACACGCTGAGCCCGAGCACCAAGAGACAAATGGCGATGATCACCGGAAGGAGAATCCAGTTGTGGAACCAGAACATGTTCTCGGCGTTCTCACCATTCGCAGGCAGAAAGCCAATTCCAGCGTCACTTGGCGCTCCGATGAGCTGCGCCGCAGCCTTCGACGCGGCGAGCCCGGCCAAAAGCATCGAGAGGCCCGCACCGACCGCGCTTGAGCGTACGCGCATAACCACCGTCTCCTTCACTCTCACGCATGTCGTTGGCGCGAGCGACCGGGATGGGGCCGCGCCCCTCGATTCCGTCGCGCCGCGACAATAGACGCCGCGGCGAGTCGTTGACAAATGAAAAATTCTGCTCGCCTCGTTGAGCGCGAAGCCGGTCTCGGCCCGGCGGCGCTCGCCGGCGCCCTGCCCTGCCGTTTCGGAAGCCCCCACCGCCGCGCCGAGCCAAAGCGACATTTTTGGGCTTGGCGGCGCGCCCGGCTCTCCGCAATATGGCCAGAGGCTCACGGGCCAGGGTCCTCGCGCTAGACGCGACGCCTTAGGAATATGCGTCATGGCGGATAAGAGCGACGAACATTCGTGGAGATCGATCTCGCTGGCGCTCGCAGTCGCCGCGGTCGTCGGCTGGCTGGCCGCTGCTTTCGTGTGGTGGCGGGACGCCCAGAGCCAGTCGTCTCTGACCGAGCAGTTGACCGCCATGGAACGGGCGCGCGAATCCCTCGCCTCGGACCTGCAGAACCTGCAGAAGACGGCTGGGACCGCGGCCGACCTGAAAAAGCAGGCCGCGGATGCGGAAAAGGCGCTGTCGGACGCCTCAGCCGCGAGGGCCTCGGCGCAAAATGAGCTCGCCGATCTGACCAAGCAGATCAGCGACGCCAAACTCGCTATTTCCGGGGCCCAGGAAGAGGCTAGCGAGAAAACGCGCGAGCTCCAGGCCGTCGACAGCCGCTTTAAGGAGGAAAGCGAGCGGCTCGCAGCGCTGCAGGGTCAAGACCAAACGCTCTCCGCGGAACAGGCCCGGTTGCAAGGCGATATCGACGCCGCGCGCAAGGCTCTCGCTGAAGCCCAGACGCAGACGGCCTCCGCGCAGAAGCAGTTCGAGGCCCTGCAAGCTCAAATCAACTCGGCGGCCGCTGAGCTTAACGCCCTTCAGGCGCAAGTTCGCGCGACGAAGTCGACGGCGGGCTCGAACCCAAATCCGTGACAAAGCATCCCGACCATTCACACGAGGTCCACCAGAGATTGTGTCGTCCGGGAGCCCATGATCTAACGCCAAACGGGTCGGCTGTTGAGAGCAGGGTCGGCGGCTGATCCAGCACGAGGGCTTTATGGACGAGCTTGTCACGAGCGACAAAACTTCGACGCAGCCGGCCGAGATGCGCCCCCACTCCGCGCAAGAGCTCAAGGCCGCGGTGCTGGCGAAGCTGACTTACGCCATCGGCAAGACGCCGGAACTCGCCACTCCGCGCGATTGGCTTCTCGCGGTCACGTTCGCCACCCGCGACATCGTCGTCGGCCGTTGGCTCAAATCCTTGGACGCCGTCTACATCGACGGTCGGAAGCGCGTCTATTATCTTTCGCTCGAGTTTCTTATTGGCCGCTTGTTGTTCGATGCGTTGACCAACCTCGGCGTGGCGCAGCCGATGACGGAAGCGCTCGACGAGCTCGGCGTCAATCTAACAGACCTGCGCCGGATGGAGCCCGACGCCGCGCTCGGCAATGGCGGCCTCGGGCGCCTCGCCGCGTGTTTCATGGACAGCATGGCGACCTTGTCGATCGCCGCGCACGGCTACGGCATCCGTTACGACAACGGCCTTTTTCGCCAGATTATCCGGGGCGGCTGGCAGCAGGAAACGCCGGAGGACTGGCTGGTCAACGGAAACCCTTGGGAATTCGTGCGCCCGGAATACAATTATGCGATCGGCTTCGGCGGATGGGTCGAGATGGTTCAGGGCGAGGACGAGCGCGCCCGCCACGTATGGCATCCCTCCGAAACGGTGGAAGCGGTCGCCTACGATACGCCGATCGTCGGCTGGCGTGGCCGGCACGTCAACACGCTGCGCCTGTGGTCGGCGCGCGCGACCGATCCGCTCAAACTCGAAGCCTTCAATGCCGGCGACTATGTCGGCGCGTTTTCCGAGGCCGTGCGCGCCGAGGCGATCTCCAAGGTTCTCTATCCCAGCGACGCCACTCCGGCCGGGCAGGAATTGCGGCTGAGGCAGGAATATTTCTTCACGTCGGCCTCGCTGCTCGATCTTATTCGCCGCCACATCAAGCAATGGGGCGACGTGCGCAGCTTGGGCGACCACGCCGCCGTTCAGCTCAACGACACCCATCCGGCGATCGGCATCGCCGAGCTCATGCGCATTCTGGTCGACCTCAACAAGGTCGAATGGGGCGAAGCGTGGTCGATCACGCAGGCGACGTTCTCCTACACCAACCACACTCTCTTGCCGGAGGCGCTCGAAACCTGGCCGGTGCCGTTGATGGAACGGGTGCTGCCGCGCCATATGCAGATCATCTACCTGATCAACGCCGCGCATCTCGACGGCGCGCGGCGGCGAGACCTCGTTGACCCGAGCCTCCTCGGGACGATTTCGCTGATCGACGAATATGCCGGGCGCCGGGTGAGAATGGGGAACCTCGCCTTCATCGGCTCGCACAAGATTAACGGCGTTTCGGCCCTGCACACCGACCTCATGCGCAAGACCGTGTTCCACGCCCTCAACTCGGTCTATCCCGGCCGCATCGTCAACAAGACAAACGGCATCACGTTCCGCCGCTGGCTGATTGAGTGCAATCCAGACTTGACAGATATCGTTCGCTCAACTCTCGGCGAGCGCGCGCTAGACGATTATCATTCGCTGAAGGCCTTGGCCGCCGAGGCGGATGATCCTCTGCTGCAGGAGCGGGTGACTCAGGCCCGGCGAAACCGCAAGCTCGCGCTCGCGCGCGTCATCGCGGATCAGGCAGGCCAGCGCGTCGACCCGGCGGCGATGTTCGACGTCCAGGTCAAACGCATTCACGAATACAAGCGCCAGCTACTCAACCTGCTCGAAACGGTCGCGCGCTACAATGCGATTCGCGCGAACCCGACCCTCGACTTTGCGCCTCGGGTCAAGATTTTTTCTGGCAAGGCGGCGGCGAGTTACACTCAGGCGAAGCTCATTATCAAGCTCGCCATCGACATCGCGAAGGTCGTCAACTCGGATCCGACCGTGCGCGGCTTGCTCAAAGTCGTCTTCCTGCCAAACTACAACGTGTCATTGGCGGAGATCATCATGCCGGCCGCCGATCTGTCGGAGCAGATCTCGACCGCGGGCATGGAAGCTTCCGGCACCGGGAATATGAAAATGGCGCTCAATGGCGCGTTGACCATCGGCACGCTCGACGGGGCCAACGTCGAGATGCGCGATATGGTCGACAATGACAACATCTTCATCTTCGGACTGACCGCCGAAGAGGTCGAGGCTGCGCGCGCCAACGGCATCGATTCGAGCGAACACATCGCCGCCTCGCCTATTCTGCGCGAGGCGCTCGACGAAATCGCCTCCGGAGTGTTCTCGACTGATGATGTCTCCCGCTATCGCGGGCTTGTCGACACGCTCACCCATCACGACTATTTCATGATTTGCGCCGATTTCGACGCCTACTGGTCGACGCAGATGAAAATCGATGAAGCCTGGCGCAACCGGAAGCGCTGGACGCGGTCAAGCATCCTCAACACCGCGAATGTCGGTTGGTTCTCTTCCGACCGAACGATCGCCGAATATGCAACAGAGATATGGGGCGCGCCGTTTAGACCTCTGAACTGAGGCTTGGCCATGGGGGTTGACATGGGGGAGGAGTGGAGAGCGCGGGGCCAAGATCTCGACGCGATCGCAAGCGGCCGTCATTCCGACCCGTTCGCCGTGCTCGGACCGCATCACACTGACGCGGGATGGGTCGTACGCGTTTTTGCGCCTGAGGCGATCTCGGTGCGCGCGCTAAGTCCGGAAGGCGCGCTTCTGGCCGACGTCCCACGCCGCAAAGACGATTTTTTCGAGGCGCTGATCCCATCGGCGACGGCGAAACTGGCCTACCGTCTTGAGGTCGAGACCGCGCATGGACGGTACTCTTACGTCGACCCTTATGCGTTCGGGCCAGCCTTGGGTCCGCTCGACGACTATCTCGCGCGCGAGGGGACGCACCGTCAGCTTTATCGGCGGCTCGGCGCGCAACTCATTCATCACGAGGGCGTCGCCGGCGTGCTGTTCGCGGTCTGGGCGCCGAACGCCTCGCGCGTTTCCGTCGTCGGCGACTTCAATCGATGGGATGGTCGACGCTCTCAGATGCGCCGCCGCTTCGATAGCGGCCTCTGGGAGATTTTTATCCCAGAACTGGCGATCGGCGCGGTCTACAAGTTCGAGCTTCTGGGTCCTGACGGTTCGCTCTTGCCCCTGAAAGCCGATCCCTTCGGATTCGAGGCCGAACTCAGGCCCTTAACCGCCTCCGTCGTGGCCGACAGCGCCGACTTCGCTTGGACCGACGCCGAATACATGGCCAAGCGCGGCGAGGGCGAGCCGCGGCGCAAGCCGATGTCGATCTATGAGGCCCATTTAGGCTCGTGGAGGCGCGGCGAGGGAGGCCGGTTTCTGACATATGACGAACTGGCGGATCAGCTCATCCCTTACGTTGCAGACTTGGGCTATACCCACATCGAGCTTCTGCCGATCAGCGAGCATCCTCTCGACCAGTCCTGGGGATATCAGCCGATCGGACTGTTTGCGCCGACGCGCCGTTTCGGAGAGCCGGCGGCCTTCGCGCGCTTCGTCGATCGGGCGCATGCGGCGGGGATTGGGGTCATTGTCGATTGGGTGCCGGCGCATTTCCCGACGGACGCGCAGGGACTCGCGCATTTCGACGGCACCGCCCTCTACGAGCACGCCGACCCCCGCAAGGGGTTTCATCCGGATTGGAATACGGCGATCTACAATTTCGGCCGCACCGAGGTCGCCAATTTCCTCTATTGCAACGCGCTCTACTGGGTCGACCGTTTCCATATCGACGGCCTGCGCGTCGATGCGGTCGCCTCGATGCTTTACCTTGATTACTCCCGCCGCGAAGGCGAATGGCTGCCAAACCCGGACGGCAGTCGAGAAAATCGTGAAGCGATCGCGTTTCTGCGGCGCGCCAACGAGCTCGTCTACAGCGCCTTTCCGGGCAGCGTCACGATCGCCGAGGAATCGACGGCGTTTCCTGGGGTCTCGCGGCCAACCGACCAGGGTGGCCTCGGCTTCGGCTTCAAGTGGAATATGGGCTGGATGCACGACACGCTCGACTACGTGTCGGAAGATCCGATCTATCGCCGTTGGCATCACAACAAGATGACCTTCGGTCTCCTCTACGCTTTCAGCGAGAACTTCGTGCTGCCGATCTCCCACGACGAGGTGGTGCACGGAAAGCGCTCCGTCATCGGAAAGATGCCTGGCGACGAGTGGCAGCGCTTTGCGAATGCGCGCGCCTTCTACGGCTTCATGTGGGGTCATCCGGGCAAAAAGCTCTTATTCATGGGGCAGGAGTTCGGGCAGACGAGCGAGTGGAACTCGAACGAATCCCTTCCCTGGTGGCTGCTCGAATACTGGCCCCACCAGGGCGTGCAGGCTTGGATTCGAGATCTCAACCGCTTCTATCGTGAGACGCCCGCGCTCCATGCGCGCGACTGCGAGCCGGAGGGCTTCCGCTGGATCGTCGTCAATGACGAGATGCAATCTGTGTTCGCCTTTCTCCGGCTCGGCGCACAGAACGATCCCCCGGTCGCCGTGATCGCAAATTTCACCCCCGAACCACGCGTGGGCTACCGTCTCGGCCTCCCGTACCTGGGCTTTTGGCGCGAAGCGCTGAACAGCGACGGGGCGCCATATGGGGGCTCCAATACGGGCAATCTGGGAGGCGTCACCGCAGAGCCACGGCCCTTGCATGGCTTTCCTGCCTCGGCGACGCTCACCTTGCCGCCGCTCGCGACCGTGTTTCTCGCCTTCAGCCCGCCCTCGACCGCGCAGGCGGCGCCCTGACGACGGAGTTCGCTATGCCCAAGATGAAAACCGCGAAGGAACTCGACGTGTCGCCCCCTTTTGCGCGACACGCCATGGCGTACGTGCTCGCGGGCGGTCGAGGCAGCCGACTGCTCGAACTCACCGACCGGCGCGCCAAGCCCGCGGTCTACTTCGGCGGCAAGTCGCGCATCATCGACTTTGCCTTGTCGAACGCGCTCAATTCCGGCATTCGCCGTATCGCAGTCGCGACGCAATACAAGGCCCACAGCCTCATCCGCCACCTCCAGCGAGGCTGGAACTTCCTGCGTCCCGAGCGCAACGAGAGCTTCGACGTCCTTCCCGCATCCCAGCGCGTATCGGAGACGATGTGGTATCTCGGGACGGCCGATGCGGTCTATCAGAACATCGACATCATCGAGAGCTACGGACCGCAGTTCATCGTCCTGCTGGCAGGCGACCATGTCTACAAGATGGACTATGAGAAAATGCTTCAGCAGCACGTCGAGTCCGGGGCCGACGTGACGGTCGGCTGTCTCGAGGCGTCGCTCGAGGAGGCGACGGCCTTCGGCGTGATGCACATCGATGAAAAAAACAACATTATCGCCTTCCTGGAGAAGCCCAAGAACCCGCCGCCGATGCCTGGCAGGCAGGACGTCGCGCTATGCAGCATGGGCATCTACGTCTTTGACACCGCCTTCCTGATTGACCTTCTCAAGCGCGACGCCGCTGACCAGACGTCGAGCCACGATTTCGGCAAGGACATCATTCCCTACCTGGTCAAGAACGGCAAAGCGGTCGCGCATCACTTTTCGCAATCCTGCGTAACGTCGAGCGACGAGGCGAAGCCGTATTGGCGCGATGTTGGAACGGTCGACGCGTATTGGGCCGCCAATATCGACTTGACCGACGTCGTTCCCGAACTCGATCTCTTCGACCGCGGCTGGCCAATCTGGACCTATGGGGAAATCACGCCGCCTGCGAAATTCGTGCATGACGTTGATGGCCGTCGCGGACTCGCGGTCTCATCGCTTTTGTCCGGCGGTTGCATCGTATCCGGCGCGTCGCTCAGCCGTTCGCTCATCTTTACGGGCGTGCGCGTGCACTCCTACACAACCGTGCACGAAGCCGTCGTGTTGCCCTACGTGCACATCGGACGCAACGTCCGGCTCACCAAAACCGTCATTGACAGCGAGGTGCGCATCCCCGACGGCCTTGTCGTCGGTGAGGACCCCGAGCTTGACGCCAAGCGGTTCCGCCGCACCGAAAGCGGCGTCACCTTGATCACGAAGCCGATGATCGACAAACTCGCACAATGAGCGAGTTAAAAATTCTCTCGGTCGCGTCGGAGGTTTTCCCGCTCATTAAAACCGGCGGCCTTGCTGACGTCGTCGGCGCATTGCCCGCAGCGCTCGCCCGCGAAAGCGTGACGGTTAGAACCCTCGTCCCCGGATACCCGGCCGTGTTGGCGAAGCTCACCGATGCGCAGCCGGCGCACGCCTACGACGATCTGTTCGGGGGACCGGCCCGAATTCTCGCCGGCGTCGCCGCCGGCCTCGACCTGTTCGCAATCGAGGCGCCGCATCTCTACGAGCGGCCCGGCAATCCCTACCTTGGCCCAGACGGATTCGACTGGCCTGATAATGCGCGCCGCTTCGCAGCTCTTTCGCGAGTCGGGGCGGACATTGGCCTCGGAATCATTGACGCGTTCCGGCCGCAGATCGTTCACGTGCACGATTGGCAGGCGGCGCTTGCGGCGGCCTATTTGCACTACGCCGATCGGCCAGGGCCGGGCGTCGTGACGACGATTCACAACATGGCCTTTCAAGGCCACTTCGCGACGTCGTTGTTCGGCGAACTGGGTTTACCTCCACAGGCGCTTTCGATCGACGGGGTCGAATATTACGGTGGCGTCGGTTATCTGAAGGCGGGTCTGAGACTGGCCGACCGCATCACGACCGTGTCCCCCACCTACGCGCGAGAGATTCTGACGCCCGAGTTCGGCATGGGCCTTGATGGTCTTTTGCGCACCCGCGCCGCCATCGTGCAGGGAATTGTCAACGGCATAGACGACACGGTCTGGAATCCCGCCGCCGATCCCGCCTTGCCCCAAACCTTCAACGCCCAGCGAATCGACATGCGCGTTCGCAACAAGACCTCGCTTCAGGCTCGGATGGGTCTCGCGTCCGGCGTCGACCGCACGCTATTCGGCGTTATTTCACGGCTCTCGGATCAGAAGGGCCTCGACTTGCTGCTGCAAGCCCTCCCGAGCCTTGTGGCCAGAGGCGGCCAACTCGCTTTGCTTGGTTCCGGCGAACGGTCGTTGGAGGCGGGCTTTGCCGCAGCGGCCGCGTCAAGGCCGGACTCGGTCGCCTGCGCGTTCGGCTATGACGAGACGCTCGCTCATCTCATCCAGGCCGGCGCGGATTTCATTGTCGTGCCCTCCCGTTTCGAGCCTTGCGGACTCACCCAGCTCTGCGCGCTCCGATACGGAGCGCCTCCGATCGTTGCGCGCGTCGGCGGTCTCGCCGACACAGTTATCGACGCCAACGAGGCGGCGATAACCGCCGGGGTGGCGACGGGCGTCCAGTTTTACCCGCCCTCCTTTGAATCATTGACCCATGCGCTCAGTCGCGCTCTCGGTCTTATCCGAGATCCAGCGGCATCACGCCGGCTCCGACTGAACGGCATGCGATCGGACGTGTCCTGGCGCGGCCCAGCGAAGCGATATGCATCGCTCTATCGTGAGCTCGCGAGTCCTCTTGAATGAACGACCCGAAACTCGCTCGCGGCGTCACCGTCTCCGCACGAGGCCTTGACGCAGCGCTCGTGCTGCCCAACGCCGAGAGCGCGTCGCTTTGCGTGTACGACGGCGATCGCGAGATTCATCGCGCGCCGATGACGCGCGACGCTGATGGCGTTTTGCGCGGCGCCGCGCCAGGTTTCGGCGCAGGAGCGCATTACGGTTTCCGCGTTCAAGGCCCTTATGAGCCGAAGCGGGGCCTGCGCTTCGACGCCTCCAAACTGCTGGCCGACCCCTACGCATGGCGGTTCGAGCGAGCCTTCGAGCTCCATCCCTCGATGTTCAAATATGGAGAGGACACCGGGCCGCATGCGCCGAAGGCGATCGCCGGCGCGCCCCCGGCGGGCGAACCGGGCCGCAAGCGCGTCGCGCCCGAAGCGCTCGTCATTTACGAACTCAACCTTCGCGGCTTCTCCCGGCTCAATCCAGCCATCCCCGAAGCGGCGCGCGGCACATTCGCGGGCCTCGCGCATCCCGCGTCGATCACACATCTCGCGAAGCTCGGCGTCACCGCGGTCGAGATCATGCCCGCGGACCCGTTCATCGACGCCCGCCACATGCCTCCGCTCGGGCTCTCAGATGCGTGGGGCTACAATTCCGTTGTGTTCGGCTCGCCCGATCCGCGTCTCGCGCCGGGCGGATGGGCCGAGGTTCGCGCCGCAACCGACGCGCTGCATGAAGCGGGCATGGAGGCCATTCTCGACGTTGTCTTCAACCACAACGGCGAAAGCGATCAGTTCGGCCCGACGCTCTCCTTCCGCGGCCTCGACAATCAAGCCTGGTTTCGGCTCGATCCGGGCAACCCCGAGCTTTACATCAACGACACGGGCACCGGTAATTGCCTTGCGCTCGACCGCCCCCTGGTGATCGAGATGGCGATTGGCGCGCTCAGGCGCTGGATGATCCACGGCGGGTTCGACGGATTTCGTTTCGACCTCGCGCCCACTCTCGGCCGTCGGGATACGGGCTTCGATCCGCACGCGCCGTTCTTTCAGGCCCTCGCCGCCGATCCGGCGCTGTCCAAAGCACGCCTCATCGCCGAGCCGTGGGACATCGGCCCTGGCGGCTATCGCCTCGGCCAGTTCCCTCCCGCCTTCGCCGACTGGAACGACCGCTTTCGCGACGCCGCCCGGCGTTTCTGGCGCGGCGACGCAGGACTGCGCGGCGAGATCGCGACACGGATCGCGGGGTCGCGCGATCTGTTCTCGAACGCCGCGGCGCCATCGACCGGCGTCAATTTCGTGGTCGTCCATGATGGTTTCACGCTCCACGACCTTGTCTCCTACGACCGCAAGCACAACGAAGCCAACGGCGAGAGCAATCGCGACGGGACCGACGTCAACAACAGCTGGAATCACGGCGTCGAGGGGCCGAGCGACGATCCGGCGATCGCGGAATCGCGCGCGAGAGATGAGCGCAACTTGCTCACTCTTTTGCTCGCCTCGCGGGGAACGCCTATGCTCGGCATGGGATCGGAACTCGGCTTCAGCCAGGGCGGCAACAACAACGCCTACGATCAAAATAATGCGACGAGCGCCATCGACTGGCCAAGAGCCGATGCTTCGCTCATCGCCTTCACCGCGCGGCTCATCGCGGCCCGGCGCACGAACGCCGCATTCTCCCGCGACGCCTTCCTGACCGGATCGCCCTTCGATGCGAGCGAGCTTCCCGATGTCGAGTGGCGCGACGCGAACGGGCCGATGACGCAAGGCGGCTGGAGCGACGCCGAAGGCGGGGTCCTGGTCGCAATATTCGCGACGCCACAGGGCGACGGCGTCGATCGCGTCGCCCTTGCGATGAACCGGTCCGCCGCTGACGATGAATTGACCCTCCCCTCCCCTCGCGTTGGCATGGCATGGCGTGTCCTCGTCGATACGCACGATCCAGAAGCGCCCGAGCACTGGCTCGCGCTCGCCAATCTTGTTCGGCTTCGAGCGCGTTCGTCGCTCATCCTCGCGGAGGCTCCAAAGGCTGGCGGAATCAACGCCGGCGCGCCGGCTGGCGAAACGATCGGCAAGCTTGCGAGCGCAGCCGGGATCGCAGCGGAATGGGCGGACATCTCCGGGAGGCGCACGCTCGTCTCGCCTGAGACCAAGATTGCGCTTCTATCCGGGCTCGGCTTCGAGGTCGGAAGCGAAGCTCAAGCGCGCGACAGTCTTGCTCGCCTTACGGATGAGACGCAGCGCCGCTGGCTGCCTTTTTCGCTTGTTTTGCGCATCGACGAACCGCTTGCAGCGCCGTTACGGGACAAGCCCGGCAAAGCGGACGCACGAATCGAGCGCGAGGACGGCGCCACGGCAGAGTGGTCGATCGAGGCGGGCGACGGCGCCCGACGAGACCTGGCGGACGGAAGCTTTGTCAATGAGCGCCCGATCGCGTTTCCGGCGCTGCCGATCGGCCGTCACCGGCTTATCGTCGACGGTTGCGATTGCGCGCTCACCGTCGCGCCGCCGGCGACCTACGTTCCTAAAGCAGCTGCGCGGAAGCGCTTCGGCGCCGCCGCACAGCTCTATGCCCTCCGTCGGACGGCTGGCGACAGTCGCGACCAGGGCGTCGGCGACTTTTCAGCGCTCGCGATTGCGGGTGAGAGGACCGGACAAGCCGGCGGAGCCTACCTCGGCGTCAGTCCGCTCCATATGCTTTTCCCGGACGATCGGGGGCGCGCAAGCCCCTACTATCCTTCGGACCGCCGGTTCCTCGAGCCGATCTATATCGATGTCATGGACGATTCGGGTCTCCCGCGCGACGAGACGCTGACCGCCGTCCTGACCTCACTAGCGCCCCGGTTTGCCGCCGCTTCCGCAACGAAATACGTCGAGTACGAGGAGGTGTGGCTCGCGAAGCGAGCGGCGCTCGAGGCTCGAAGCGCGGCCTTCGCTCGTCTCCGTACCGCGCGACCCGGCGATCCGCTCGTGGCGGATTATCACGCCTTCGCGAGGGCCGGCGGCGAGTCCTTACGGCAGTTCGCGGCGTTTCAAGCCGCAGCGACCGGGGAGTACGGCCAGACCTGGAGTCGCTGGCCGCAGGATCTACGCGACGGCGAACCCAAGGCGATCGACCACGCGATCGAACGAAACCGCCACGGTTTCGAGTTCGCGCTCTTTTGCCAATGGCTCGCCGACCGCCAGCTTGCAGGCGCCGCGCGACGCGCCAAGGCGAGCGGCCTGGAGATCGGCCTCTATCGCGACCTCGCTGTCGGCGCAGCGCCCGACGGCTCGGAATCCTGGGCGCATTCCCGCGCGCTTGCACATGGCGTCACGGTCGGCGCGCCGCCCGATCCGTTTTCGATCCAAGGACAGAACTGGGGCCTTCCGGCCCCAAATCCGGTGGCCGGCGCGCGCGAGGGTTGGGCTTCGCTCAGCGCCGTCTACCGCGCGAATATGCGCCGCGCGGGGATGCTGCGCATCGACCACGCGATGGGCCTGCAGCGGCTGTTTCTTATACCCGACGGCGCGCGCCCGGTGGAGGGCGCCTATCTCTCCTATCCGCGCGAGGACCTCATCGGCCATATCGCGCTCGAGAGCGAACGCGCGCAGTGCATGGTGGTCGGAGAAGACCTCGGCACTGTCCCCGACGGTTTCCGCGATCGGCTGACGCGGGCCAAGATCACCGGCATGCGCGTGCTGTGGTTCGAGCGCAAGGGCGTGGAGTTCATCTCTCCCTCGTCCTATCCGCCGACTTCCGTCGCCTGCGTCGCAACGCATGATCTGGCGACCCTCGCCGGCTGGTGGCAAGGAGCCGACATTGCCGAACGGCTGGCGCTCGGTCTCCTGACGCTCGCCAAGGCTGGCGAGGCGATCGCCGTGCGGCGCGAGGAGAAGCGGGCCCTTCTGCGCGCGCTCGGCCAGGCAGGCTTCGCCGTCTCGCCGGCCGAAGACGGGCCGCTGCCTGACGCTACTGCAGCCGCCGTCCACGCGCTGATCGGCGGCTCGGCGTCGATGTTCGCTCACGCGCAATTCGACGACCTCGTTGGCGAGACCATTGCGACCAACCTGCCGGGGACCGACCGCGAGCGCCCCAATTGGCGCCTCAAAGTCGGTCCGGACGTCGCCGCGGCCTTCGCGAGCCATCGGGTTCAGTCGATCCTCGCGACGCTTGCCGAAGGCCGCGCGTGAGGCGCCGCTCGGGTCGTTTTGACGGCCCGGACCTCGCGATCTAAAAGCGGCGCCTGCTTTTGCCGGAGCCCGTGCATGATTCTCCGCTCGCTCGACATGGACGCCCTGAAGGCCGCCCCGGTCACCCGAGAGCCATTCGAATATTTCGTGGTCCCCGGCTTTGTTCGCTCCGACGCGCGTGCGCTAATCAACGCCGACTATCCGAAGATCTCCGAGGGTGGCAGCTTTCCAGTCGCGCAGCTCTCCTATGGACCGGCGTTCCGCGAATTCCTCGAGGAATTGGAAAGCGACGCGTTCCGCGACGTCTTCGAGGAGAAATTCGGCGTCGACCTCGCGGGCCGGCCGAGTACGATCACGGTTCGCGGTCAGTGCAGTCAAAAGGATGGCCGCATCCACACGGACACGAAAAGCAAGATCATCACGATCCTCATTTACATGAACCCGGCCTGGGAGAATTCCGGCGGCCGCTTGCGTCTTCTCAGATCGGCCGACAATCTCGACGACATGATCATGGAAGTGCCGCCGGTCGAGGGGACGCTCCTGGCTTTCAAGCGGGCCGACAATTCCTGGCACGGCCACAAGCCCTTCGCCGGCGAACGCCGGGTCATTCAGTTCAATTGGGTCACGTCGGAAGGCGACCGCCGGATGGCGATGCTGCGCCACCACGTGTCGGCGCCCTTGAAGCGTCTGTTCGCGGCGGTCAGGCCGGGTGCGCACTAGCAGGCTCCGGGAGAAGGTGGCGCGATAGGGCGTCGAAAGACGCCCGTCCTTCGACGGGCAATGGCGCCGGATGGGGGAACCGGCGAGAGCGCGCGTTGCGCGAACCTTCACCGCTGCCCCTCTCCCGTACGAGAGGGAAACCGACGCGCAGCCCAAACCTGCCGATAGACCGCGCTGATCTCGTCCGCCTCGCGGTCGCGGCTGAACGCGTCGACGACCCGAGCGCGGGCGCGCTCGCCCATAGCCTCGATGCGCTCCGGCTCACGCATCAGCGGCTCGAGCGCGGCGACGAGCGCGTCGACGTCATCAATCGGCGCCAGCACGCCGTCGTCGCCATCGGTGATGATCATTTCCGCCGCGCCGGCGCGCGTCGCGACCACGGCGTCGCCAGCCGCCATCGCCTCGAGCATGGTGAGCCCGAACCCCTCGACCCGCGAGGCGAACACATAGATCGAGATCCTCTGGTACCAGAGCGGCACCTCTTGAACCGGCAGCTCGCCGAGGAAACGGATGCGCTCAGCCAGGCCAGCGGCGGCGATGTCACGCTTCAAGCCCTCGACGAAGGGCAGATTGTCGACGGTCGTGAGCCCGACGATCACGGCGGAGAAATCCGGATATTTCGGCAAGAGACGGCGCATCGCCTCGACGAACAGGTCGCTGCCCTTCTGCTTTCGCACCCGCCCGAATGTCCCGATCCCATACTTCCCGGGCAGCCCTGTCGCCGCGAAAGCCTCGGTGCGATCGGCGGGCGGGGAATAAAGGTCGGTATCGACGCCGTGAAGGATCACAGTCGCCGGGCGCTTAAGAAATTCCGCCGCGATTGCGCTCGTTGCGATCACCGCGTCCATTCGCGCGATGAGAAAATTGGTCAGCCAGGTCTTTTTGCGCTGGGAGGCTGAATTGAAGATCAGCGCGAACCGATAGCCGATGAGGTTCAGGAACAGTCCAGCCAGCATCTCAACATTGCGGCGCGCGTGCCAGATGCGGACCTTGCCATGCGTGGGCGGACGGAAACGCAGCCGCATGAGATCACCGAGGCTCAGGGCCCGAATACCCTCGGGCTGATCCGGCCCGCACCACGCCGCGCGCCAGCGTTTGGCGATCAGAGGCGCAATTGTGCGGTTGACCGCCGTGCCGCCCGAATAGCGCCAGTTGAGATTGGGGATAATGACATCGAGCGCGGCGAGCGCCTCGTCATCGAATTGCCGGCTCATCCCGCCTCGCCCGATCGCACCGCCGCCGAACTCGCCCGCGTCAACGCTCGGTTCGCGTCTGATCGAGCTGCCGATGAATCGATTCGGTCATGAGAGAATACATGGCGCCGGTCGCAGCGTGGATGAAGCCCGCCCAGCCGGACAGAAAAAACCGATTCCAGACAAAGATGCGCAGAAAATAAATCGGCGGATTGAACACGAGCTTGAGCGTCGATGGCTTCTTCCCCTGTTTCAACCGCTGTTCGGCCTTGAGCCGCGCGTAAGTGATTTCCTTTTTCATCTGCTCGTACAAGGGCAGGCTGCGCTCGTGCCTCAGCAGCCCCACGCGCGCGATGGGTGTTTGCCCATGATCCGCGACTAGCCCCTCGTGCACGATCAATGCCGGGTCAAAGCGCGCCCTGCCCCGCCGCACAAGACGCAGAATATGCTCCGGCCTTGTCCACCGGCTGACCGGCTTCTCCTGCCCGTAGAGCGTGAGCGACCGGCGCACTTTCCAGCCCGCGACCGAGTCAGGGGCGGCGAGCAGCTTCGGCAGAGATGCGCGCAGTTCGTCGTCGAGCCACTCGTCGGCGTCGACGCTGAAGACCCACGGCTCGCTCGTCTGGTCGAGAGCGAATTGCTTCTGCCGCGCGTAGCCAAGCCATGGCTGATGAATGAACCGGATGGGAAAACCGCGTCGGATAAGCGCGTCGACGATCGCGGGCGTCGCGTCCGTTGAACCGGAATCGACGACGATGATCTCGGCGCAATCGCGAAGGCTTTCGAGGCACTTGCCAATGCAGGCGGCTTCGTTGAGGCAGATCACCGCCGCGCTCAGGGCCAGCGCGCCAGCCGATGACGGCTCGGAACGTTTTGCCGGAGAGAGCGTCGGAGGATCCGTTAGCGCCATATCGCCTTCTTGTCTGTGACCGCCGGCGTTCATTCGCGGAGGAAAACCGAGGAATCGAGCGGATATCTGGGCCAATTGTCCGGGCCTGGCAAGTTCGGCGAGGGCCTCGCCCGC
>Ga0153954_1000245_pt1 | contig 47949 bp, 33 predicted proteins | sample TSFL038MetaG_FD_102277 | JGI IMG/M metagenome (GOLD analysis project Ga0153954, IMG submission 102277) | Attine ant fungus gardens microbial communities from Florida, USA - TSFL038 MetaG | ecosystem: Host-associated > Fungi > Mycelium > Unclassified | place: USA: Florida, Wekiwa Springs State...
CAAAAATAAGAGGGTCATATTAGAAAATATGGCCCTCTTATTTTCAGAGCCGAGGGTGCGAGCTTCTAGAGAGAAAATAATTTCGAATCCGACTGCCTTCATAGGTAGCAAGTTGGGTTTAAAGCAAATAGCTTTATGTATCAGACGATTGGCTGAAAGGATCTTTTATGAAAGATTTGGGGAAGAAGGGCGCTTTTTATTTAGGTCGGACCATTAATCCTGCCACAGGAAAAACCGGCAGTGACTTATTGTTTGACTCCAAAGACCTTACAACACATGCCGTATGTGTTGGGATGACAGGAAGCGGGAAAACAGGAATGGGAATCACCATTCTCGAAGAAGCAGGTCTCAACAAAATCCCAGCGATTGTCATTGACCCAAAAGGCGATCTCAGCAATCTGCTGCTTACTTTTCCAGATCTTACTCCCGAAGAATTTAGTCCATGGATAGATCAGGCTGAAGCAGAAAGAAAAGGAATCGACAACGCTGCTTATTCCAAGCAAGTCGCTTCCATGTGGAAGGAAGGATTAGCTAAATGGAATGAAAACGGCGAAAGAATCAAAAAATTCAGAGATTCTGTCGATCTCACGATCTATACTCCTGCCAGTGAAGCAGGAATCCCCATCTCGATCCTCAACTCTTTTACTGCGCCACCGAAAGAAGAAAGGTTAGATAGTGCCCAGCTTAGAGATAGAGTTCTCTCTATCTGTTCCAGCCTTCTTGCTTTGTTGGGAATCACAGCAGACCCTATCAAAAGCCGCGAACATATTCTTATCTCCAACATCTTGATGCATGCCTGGCAAAATGGACAGGATTTAAATATTGCCTCCCTGATTCAGCAAATTCAGAGACCTCCCTTTGTTAAAATTGGAGCCTTAGATGTTGATACCTTTTATCCTCCGAAAGAGCGGATGGAGCTCTCTATAAGCCTAAATAATCTTTTAGCTTCGCCTGGCTTCCAAATATGGATGGAGGGTGAGCCTCTGAATATTAAAAACCTTCTATATACTGAGAAGGGAAAACCTAAAATTTCAATCATTTCAATCGCTCATTTGTCAGATTCAGAACGAATGTTCTTTGTCACATTGCTATTGAATGAATTTATCAGCTGGATGAGGCATCAGGAAGGATCCTCCTCTTTGCGTACAGTGCTCTATATGGATGAAATTTTTGGCTTCTTTCCTCCCACGGCAGCACCACCCTCTAAATTGCCGATGTTAACATTGCTAAAGCAAGCACGAGCGTTTGGTATAGGAATCGTTTTAGTGACCCAAAATCCTGTCGACCTCGATTATAAAGGCCTATCCAACTGCGGCACATGGTTTATCGGAAAATTACAAACGGAAAGGGATAAAACAAGAGTTCTCGAAGGGTTAAGAATCGCCTCAAATGGCGATATCGATACAAATACCCTTGATAAGATGATCGCGTTGACAGGAAACCGAATTTTTATTATGCGCAGTGTTCACCAAAAAGATCCTGTAGTGTTCGAAACACGATGGACTCTCTCTTATTTGCGTGGACCGCTTACTCTTTCCCAAATTGCTCTTTTGATGCATAAATCAGAAGTTCCAGTCGCATCAAAAACGACAACACCATCAGCCATCACACAGCAAAGCGCTGCGACATCTTCGATAAAGCCGATGGCTCCGATTGGCATTGAGGAATATTTCATCAATGCAAAGAGCGGCCACTCTCCTGTTCGCTATGAACCCAAAGTCATGGCAATCGGCAGACTGCACTTTGTTGATACGAAAAATAAAGTAGATCTTTGGAAAGAAATTTGCTTTGCTTTACCAGCCGAAAATGAGGGAAAAGCCGTTGATTGGGAAAATGGAGTCAATCTGGAGAATTTGAAAAATCAGCTTCAAAAAAACCCTGCACCTCAAAGTTATTTTGAAGAACTTCCTTCGGGATTAATGCAGGAAAAGACATATCGTGGACTTGAAAAAACATTCGCAGAATCGCTTTATCAACATCAAAGGCTCTCCCTCTTTTTAGCTCCTCAAATCAACATGATTTCAAAAGCCGAGGAATCCAAAGAAGATTTCCAAGCTCGGGCTTTTGAGGCTTTCAAGGAAAAGCATGAAGACCAGATAAAAAAGATACAGAACAAATATTCAGAAAAAATCGATGCACTTAAAGCCAGAATACAAAGAATTCAAGAAAAAGCAAATAACAGGACTCATAAAGCGTGGATGCAAAAAATACAGGCTTTTATTTCGTTTTGCACTACCCTGCTCAGTGCTTTTTTTGGACAGCGACGAATTACCAAGAAAACCATTTCAGAAACTGGCACCACATTCCGTCGTGCAAGCCGAATCACTGAAGATGATCGCCTAGCTTCCGATGCTCAAGAAGAGCTAAAAAATTCGCAACAGCAACTTCAAGATTTAGAAGATGAAATGAATCGTGAAATCTTTCCATCTTCCCTGAACTCAGGAGAAATCAATATAGAAACACTCTCCATTCATCCTCGTAAAAGCGATATTAGCGTTGAAAAAATCGCCCTTATTTGGTGGGCGCAATAAACCATTGCGCCCTAAGCGACAATCGCTAAAGAGCGTTTATTGCTTTTGTACAGCTCCTTTGATGGCTGCAATAATAGCCGTCAAAACGCCGCCGCTGACACCACCTGCTCCAATGCTGGATAAAATTTGAGTCAAATCCAACTCATGGCCTCCTGCACCTGCGGCCGAAGCCGATGCAGCTGAAATGATTCCAAAGGCGTTTAAGATAAATTGTCCAACACCACCACCAACCAATCCTGCGATGGTATTAACAATTGGTCCAAGATTTTTTTCTGACATGAGCGGACCCGCAATATTTCCACCAACGGCTCCGCTGACCAAAGAAATGATTGTACTAATGAGTTCCATAAATCAAACTCCACTGTTAATTTGTTTTACTAGAAGCCCAATCGTGTCCAAAAACATTTGTTTGACAAATTGAAAATCAGTGAATATAGCGTTTTCTTGCTTAAAAAATCTTCCGAGCTTATTAATTTGCTCCCTTTATTTAAAATTACTTTAATGATCGCTCATTTTTCAAGATTTTTTAAATCTTATTTAGCTTTGTTCATGGAAATATCCATCAACTAATCATCATTAAACCCAAACTTGCCACCTATGAAGGAAATCAGATTCGAATTCTTTTCTCTCTAGAAGCTCACACCTCGACTCTGAAAATAAGAGGACCATATTAGAAAATATGACCCTCTTATTTTTGTGAGCTTCTAGAGGAAAAGAATTCGAATCTGACCCGTTCATAGGTGGCAAGTTGGGTTTATCCATAAATTGTCCCTATTATAACCCATTTCTGTTTTTCTTCAAAAATCACCTGTGTAATTACAAACCTAAAAAAATAATCGATGAAAATTTGCTTGGAGAAAACATAAAGTTATAGCTATAAAGAAATTTTTCTCCTTTAAGAAAAAGGAATTCAGCCGTGCTTCTTAGATCTTTATCCAAACCATTTAATATCAAATCGTTATATCTTTCAAATCGCATTGTCATGGCACCAATGACTCGCAGCATGTCAAAACATAATATCCCCGGACCCGATATTACCGCCTATTATCGGCGCAGGGCAGAAGGTGGGGTTGGATTAATAGTCACTGAAGGGACAGCCATCGATCACAAGGCAAGCCATGGATATCCGGATGTCCCAAACCTCTATGGAAAAGAAGCCTTGGAAGGATGGAAAGCTGTGGTAGATGCGGTCCATGAAGCTGGAGGGAAGATATTCCCGCAATTATGGCATGTGGGCAGCGTAAGGCAATGCAAAACTCATCAAAATAGCGGTGCAGATAATCCTGATCACGTATGCTGTAAACACAACATCCCAGGCTATGCGCCTTCTGCCATCCCTCATCCTTATGTCGCCAATGGAGAAGTTCCCCATGAAATGACAAAAAGCGATATCCAAGACGTCGTTGATTCCTTTGCTAGAGCGGCGAAAAATGCTCAAGAACTAGGTTTTGATGGACTTGAAATCCATGGAGCCCATGGATATTTGATCGACCAATTTTTTTGGGAGGTGACAAATAAGCGCACAGACGAATATGGAGGAAAAACGGCTGCTGAAAGAACGCGATTTGCAGTAGAAGTCATTCAAGCTATTCGGAAGGCTGTTGGGGAAGATTATCCCATCATGTTTAGATTCTCCCAATTTAAATTGGGCGATTATCAAGCGAAGTTAGCCAAAACGCCAAAGGAACTCGATGCTTTTCTTGCACCTTTGTCCAATGCCGGCGTCGATATATTTCATTGCAGCACCCGTTCTTTTGCCAAACCTGAATTTGAAGGCTCTTCGTTGAATTTGGCAGGGTGGACAAAAAAGCTGTCTGGCAAACCCTCTGTAACTGTTGGAAGCATAGGACTCGATAGTGATTTTATCAGCAGCCTTATGAACGACAAAGATGCCTCTCCCTCCACACAAACGCTAGATTACCTCAAGGAATGCCTTGAGAAGGAAGAATATGATCTTGCAGCGGTTGGAAGAGCTCTCTTAGCAGATCCCCATTGGTTTCAAAAGATTAAAAAAGGCGAACATGATCAAATCCGTCCCTTTTCACATGATCTTTTCACAACGCTTTACTAGACTTAAGGGACCTTAGCGACGAAGGGCTGCTTTTGTTTTTTGAGGTCGTTTGAGTCCCCGTTAAAGAAATTCTGGCCATTTCACCATTTTTTTCTTAAGATCAATTGTCCTTCCATCGACGACAAAGGTCCCATTCCCATTGTGGTGGATCATGCGGCGTTCCTTGCGTTTTGAATCTGTCCATGTTTTGACGGCTTCGAATATAAAAAAGCTATATTTCTGCACCATGCTCATATCCACAACGCGGCATTCAATATTAGCTAGGCATTCTACAATCAATGGTGCCTCAACGATTTCTGCAGGCAAAGGCGTCAAATCAAACGTTTTAAATTTATCGACATCCTCACCGGAACAATTGCCTATTTCTACAACTTTATCCGCCAGATCGACAGTAGGAATAGCGATGACACATTCTTTCGTCGCTTTCAATGCTTTAAAACTATAATCCCAAGGCCCAATGACGCAGCCTAAAAGCGGAGGTTCGTGCTGAAGCATCGCATGAAATCCCGCTGTCATCACATTATTGAATCCTTTATGCGCTGTAGACACAAGAATGACAGGTCCAGGTTCAATCCAAAAGTGAGTCCTTCCTAAAGGAAATTCTTCCATTGATGCCCTCCAATTATATATTGCAAATCGATCAATTCCGACGATCAAGAAAAGCTTTAATACTGGGTGGAAGCCTTTTATACACTGCTGCCTCGATCTTCTCCGAATTCCTCTGATAAAAAATTCCCAAAAAAATAATCCCCAATCCTAGCAAACTGAGGACAAAAGGAAATAAAACCGAATTTTCAAAAAGATCATAAGCCAAGTGGCTGAAGTAAGCGAATACTCCTATTGCTCCAAAAACCATTAATACATTTCTTTTCAAAATAATCGAAAGAAACATCATTATCAAATTGATGAGAAGATAGATAAATAAGGCGAATTCGCCCCTATCTATGACAAGACATCCCAAAGCACTCCAAAAGGACAGTGTGCCAAAAAGATAGCTCCAAAACGCATAATCCTCATATTTTTTGGTATCGATAATAAAGCCAATGACTATCAATAAAATCCCAAAGCACAGAGTTATCCCGCATTGCTGATCCAAACTGAGGGTATCTTTGCCAAAAATAAAAGGAACAATATCCAAGGACAAAAACCAAGCCGAAAAAAAGAGTGGAGCTGTAAGAAAGGGAAAAGGAAAAAAATACAAAGCAATTAGGCTTGCAAGAATGGTCCCAAGCTCCATGAATATCCATCTTCCCTCAATCCACCGATAAAACTCATTATAATGCTCCTGCCCGTCAGGCCAGAGACCAAAATAAGTTTCTAAGCCATAAATAGCTAATGGCACCATGCAAACGGCAATGGTAATGAGCAGACCTCCAGGAACTTTTAGATCTTTTTTTCTCCACAGCTGAGATCCGATGAGTGTAAAAATAAACACATAGGCCGCAGCGATGATAAAGATTCCACCTCCCCCAAAAAGCTCCCAGCCAAGATTCATGAACCACGTCATTGCCGAAATGACAATCAAAGCACCTAAATAAAATAGGTATTTAGCAAAAGGTGTAGACTCCGTCTTATCGATTTTTTCAAGATCGCTCCAAAAGGCTTCCATCTGCTCCTTGGGCATTTTCAAATTCGATCCTGTCGAAAAGAACTTTTCTTTAGAAATTTTCATCGTTCTCCCTTCTCTACTCCTGAACAAGAAAGAAAATGTCTCCTTTCCGGAAGGTATTTTATTTTTCTCTTTCAATAAAGAAATATTTCAACCAACGTCCTACGCGCTGTTATGATCGGAGTGGTTGAAAAAGATTTTTTGAAATAAAAGCTAATGATTTTATAAGAGAGAAAGATAACTGCCTTAAGCAATTTCAAAAACAGTGTAAAATTCGAGATAAAATGCCTGAAGAGTTGAAAATTATTTGGCTTCTAGCGATCGCCTTTGGAGTCGCTTGCATCGCTGCTTATTGCTCGCAGCGAATAAAACTTTCTCCCATTTTTGGCTATCTCTTAGCTGGATACCTATTAGGACCCAATTCTCCGGGCTATATCCTAAGTCAATCTGTTTCCGACCAGCTAGCTATTATAGGCGTCACACTTTTGATGTTTATTGTCGGCCTCAACTTCCATTGGCAAGATATTTTTGAAGACAAAAGACTTGTCATTCCAGGTGCATTAATTCTATCTGCATTCTCAATTTTGGCAGGTTTAATCCTAAGTATGCAACTGGGAGAAACGGCAAAAGCAGGTTTTGTCGTTGGCCTCGCTATTTGTGTTTCAAGTACAGTTGTGATGGTCCGTGTTTTAGCCGATCAAAATTTATTGCATACGCAGCAGGGAAAAATTGTCATTGGATGGACAATTCTTGAAGATCTCGTTTCAGTCTTTGGCTTAATCTTGCTGCCCGTTCTTGCCCTCCCTGAATCGACTGGAACCCATCCTTTCGTTACCCTATCCTATTCCATAGCGATAGTGTGTGTAAAAATTGCCCTCCTTGGAGTGATTGTTTATTTCATCGGGGGCAAATTGATCGAAAAGACCTTGAAGATTATTGCAAGGACGAAATCTCACGAATTATTTACTTTAGCCATCTTAGCTTGGACATTTGCCATCGCAGTGGGCTGCTCATATTTTTTTGGAGTTTCTCTTGCTTTGGGCGCTTTTATCGCAGGGACTGTTGTTGGAGAGACCGAACTGAGCCATCAGGCTGCGGCAAATGCTCTGCCGATGAGAGATGCCTTCGCCGTGATATTTTTCCTGTCAGTCGGAATGCTTTTTAATCCTAAGGTCGTCATGGAGAATTTTTCTCTTTTTATTGGAATCTTCGTCATTGTGCTGATTTTAAGACCGTTATTGGCATTTTGGATGACCAAAATTTCAAAATATCCTCTGTATGTCGGCTTTACCGTTGCCGTGGCCATCAGCCAGATTGGAGAATATTCCTTTATTTTAGCTGAGGAAGGCAGTCGCTTAAAAATATTGCCAGATGCCGCCTATGACATCATCGTTGCCTGCGCATTCATCACCATTGCATTAAACCCCATCTTATTTCAACTATTCAAACCTCTTACGATCCAAAAAGGTCTTTCCAGAGTTCAAGAGATCTCTGATCTCGCTGCAAATGCTTTCTTTGAAGTCAGAGATTCTACTCAATCATTTTTACCAAAAGCCATTGTCATTGGTTATGGACATGTAGGGAAACGCCTTTCCAGGTATTTGAGGAATGATTACCAGGTCCTCGTCATCGATCAAAATATTGATACAGTTTGTAGCGGCAAAGGGAAGAATATCGAAATATTATATGGCGATGCCACTCAATTGCAGCTTTTGGAACGCGCAAACGTTGAAAATGCTCAGTTGATAGCGATTACAACGACAAATATTACAGTCACCCGATCGATTATTGATGCGACGCAACGCATTAATCCCGAGGCAGAAATCATTGCCAGAGCGCATTATAAAGATGATTACACAAGTGTACAATTTGGCGATATTCCCATCATTTGCGATGAAGATGCTTCATCAGAAAAAATGATTGCTGAAATTAAGAAAAAGAAAAAAAACACTCTTAGTAAAGACGTTGGTTGAAAAATTTGAACGACGAAACTGTCATTATTACTGCTGCCATTCTCTTGATTCTTTGCACACTCTTGTGTGCACTTTGGCTCTATCGCATCCGGCTTTATGCTTTGATGATCGATTTTCCTCGTCCAAAACATCGAGTGCTCATCGAAAGAAATGTCATGATCTCCATGCCAGATGGAACGAAACTTGCCACTGATATCTACCGTCCAAAGTCTCATCATAAATATCCTGTCATCCTCATTAGGACCCCTTATAACAAATCAGGAAGATTGCAACCTTATCGCCAAATGTCTGAACTATTTGCGAGCCAAGGATATGCTGTCATCGTCCAGGATGTACGTGGAAAATACAGATCCGAAGGAAAATTCTATCCCTATGCCTACGAAGCTCTTGATGGCCATACGACCGTCATGTGGGCCGGCGAAGCTTCATGGTCGAATGGCAAAGTGGCTCTTGTCGGCCTTTCTTATCCAGGATCATGTGCATGGCTCGCAGCGAGATATAAAAGTCCCTATCTTCGCACAATCATCACGATGTTTACAACCCAAGACACTTATTCTGTGTGGGTTGATGATGGAGTACCCTATTTAAAAGGACCTTTAACATGGTTGGCGAAGTACTGTGGAAAAAAAGAGAATAAAAGACTCACTGCAAAACATCTTGAGCCAGTTTTATGGCATTTACCAGTAAGCGACCTTGACGCTTTAACCGTCAAACATAAGATTCCCTTCTATCGAGAATATTTAACGCATATTCGGCCAGACTCCTTTTGGGAAGAAATCAGCGGACACCAAGGGGTTGGAAATCTCGACGTTTCTGCTTATATCATTGGAGGATGGTATGATCCTTTTTTAAAAGGAACAATTGAAGATTATCAACGGATGAACAAAGCTCCCGAAAATTCCAAAAACCATCAAAGCCGCCTTGTCATAGGACCCTGGGCACATAACCCAGCACAAAAATTCAAAGGAATTGAATTAGGAAAAAATGCAAACTTTCAATCTCTTCTTTTATCTTCCTTAGAGTGGCTTGACATTTGGTTGAAAGAAAAAAAGCATGCCATGGAAGGCATCAGTAAAGTCCGTTATTTTATCATGGGCAAAAACACCTGGGAGGAATCAACAGAATGGCCTCCACAAAATTCTGCTTATGAAAAACTGTTTCTTTCTATGGAAGAAAAGGATTTTAATCATCTTAATGGCCTCCTATCGTCAAGCCCTCCAGAAACAACTCAAAAAAACCGTTTCACTTATAGTCCAAGAGACCCGGTATTGTTCCGAGGCGGATATCTCATGCGGACGGATAGTTGGATAGCCCCGATCGTGCAAGATGAAATCATTGCAAGGGATGAGGTTTTAATTTATGCCACTCCGCCGCTTGAAGAAGATCTAGTTTATGCTGGGGATGCCAAATTGATTTTATATGTATCTTCTCAAGCTGTCGACACTGACTTTAGTGCAAAAATTTGCGATGTCTATCCCAATGGCAAAGCTTACAATTTGTCATCAGGATTCATCCGGATGCGATTCCGCGAGTCTCTAGAACGTCCTGAAGCAATGGAGCCAAATAAAATCTATCGTATAGAAATTACCCTCAAAGCTGTGGCGAATGCTTTTTTAAAGAACCATCGGATACAGCTTCAGATAACGTCATCAGACTTTCCTGTTCATAATAGAAATTTAAACACAGGACTAAACTGTGAAACTACTGTAGAATTAAAGGAAGTGGAACAAACCATCTATACCGGGGGTCAGTATGAATCCCATCTCCTTCTTCCTGTATTGAAGAATCATTGAGAAGACTCAGTATGGCTTCTTCCAGGCTAGCTCACCAGCAATAACGGTCGCTTGTACATTGAGACTATCATCCAAAAAGATAAAGTCGGCATCGGCTCCTTCTAAAAGTCCTTTTGCTCCTTGGATACCAAGAATCCGGGCAGGCATCAAGCTAGCAGCTTCAATGGCTTGAACCGCCGAGCATCCTGTACACTGCTGTAAAAACCTTACGGCTTTATCCATGCTAAGAATACTCCCTGCAAGCGTTTCAGTGCCTGCGAGAGTAGCCCGATTCTCTTTGACATCAACATCCATGGTTCCAAGGCGATAAGAGCCTTTAGGCTGTCCTAAAGCTGCCATCGCATCGGTTATAAGGACAAGTCCCTGTGGATGGCATTTCCAAGCAATATTAAGAATGGCTGGGTGTAAATGCTCTCCATCAGCAATGACGGAATAAAAAAGCTTATCTTCGATTAAAACAGCACCGACCATTCCTGGCTCTCGATGATCTAAAGGAGGCATGGCATTAAAGAGATGCGTCGCTAGACGTATTCCGGCATCGATAGCTTGCCTCATTTGAGAATAGGTGGCTAGAGAATGTCCTGCAGCGGCAATGATATTTCTCTCGCTTAAATAGCGTATAGCTTCTAACGCGCCGGGAATTTCAGGAGCCAGGGTCACAATTTTGACGCCGTCGAGGCTACCATAAAAACTATCGAGTGCCTGATTATCAATGGAAGTGATAAAGGATGGATTGTGAGCTCCCGATTTCATTGAATTTAAAAAAGGACCTTCCAAATGAATTCCAAGGATGCTGGCGCCATTGGAGCCTCCTACCTTGGGTTGTAAAAGCGGAATGATAGACTGATATCGATTTTTTGCATTGGATACAACTGTTGGAAGAAAAGCCGTTACTCCATATTGTGGTAGTAATTTGGCCGCATCTCCCACACGTTCGGGAGAAATCGAAAAATCAATACCGAATGCACCATTGATTTGAAGGTCGATATATCCTGGAGCTAGAATCAAGCCCCGCACGTCTATATCTAAATCAACTTTGGTCTGGGGAGGGATAATTTTTCCATGGACAGACCAAAGTTCTCCATTCAAAAGCTGGTGATTCCGCAATATCCTGGCGTTATAATAACGGCAGATTCTCCCTTTAGAAAGTTGTGAAAACAAAGCAATCACAATGCAGCAAATGGGTTATTGTTGAATTTCGGTCTATTTTTAGGTTCCGCATGCTTTATTCCTCTATCAGAAGGCCGTTGTTGAGGGTGTCTGGAAGTTTGTCCCACACGAGCCGTTAAGGAGATTCGCTTGCGATCTACATCCACATGAAGAACCTCTACCTTGATTTTAGCGCCAACTTGTACAACTTCATTGGGATCTTTAACAAAGCGATCAGATAGCTCAGATACATGGATCAATCCATCTTGATGGACACCAATGTCGACAAAGGCTCCAAAGGCTGTGACGTTTGTCACAATGCCTTCCAATTTCATCCCTGTTTTAAGATCACTAATAGCCATCACGTCGTCGCGAAAATTAGCGCTTTCGAAAGCAGCTCTAGGATCGCGCCCAGGTTTTTTCAATTCGGCGATAATATCTTGAAAAGTATGTTCTCCCAACCCTTCTTTATAATAACGCTTCGGATCAATGCGTAGAATTAATTCTGTATTCGCCATCAGTTGTTGAAGAGGAATATTCAAATCCTCAGCAATACGTTCAACAAGGCTATAACGTTCTGGATGAACAGCAGAAGCATCGAGAGGATGCTCGCCACCGCGAACACGTAGAAAGCCTGCAGCTTGTTCGAAAGTCTTTGGACCTAAGCCACCAACGTCTAATAGCTGCCTTCGGCTTCTGAAAAGTCCATTATTCTCGCGATGTTTGACAATTTTCACAGCCAACGTCGGGCCGATGCCAGCGACTTCAGAAAGAAGGGAAGCGCTGGCAGTATTGATTTCCACACCCACATGGTTCACACAGCTTTCAACAACCTCATGTAATTTATCATGGAGAAGTGGCTGATAGACATCATGCTGATATTGCCCTACACCTATCGCTTTAGGATCGACTTTCACAAGCTCTGCTAATGGATCTTGCAAGCGCCGGGCAATGGAAATCGCCCCTCTCACAGTCAGATCGAGATTTGGAAATTCCTCGCGGGCAATGTCTGAAGCACTATAAACGCTGGCTCCTGCTTCGCTAATAGAAATGACGATCACTTCTTTAAGGGAAGCTTCCGATAAACATTGACGGACAAAGGCCTCAGTTTCCCGGCCTCCTGTGCCATTGCCTATGCCGATAGCAACAGGATTATATTTGGCGATAAGAGATAGCAAGTGCTCCTGGGCGGATTTTTTGGCTTGATCTCCTTGGCATAAATAAAGGACTTCTGAAGCCAAATACTTTCCTGTCTGATCAACGACAGCACATTTGCAACCGGTTCTTAAGCCAGGATCGATGCCGATGACAACTTTTCCTCCTAATGGAGGTGCTAGGAGCAGGTTCCTCAAATTTTCTGCAAAAATCTCAACCGCAGCTCTGTCCGAGTTGAGTTTTAATTCCATTCTGACATCCGTTTCAACACTTGGCAAAATCAGCCGCTTATAGGCATCTCCGATTGTTTTTTCGAGCTGTTCTGCAAAAGGTGATCTTGGGTTTACTTTTAGAAGAAGGGAAAGCTGCTTTAATATTGATTCAGGTTCGATTGAAATGTGAAATTCTAATATCCCTTCTTTTTCTCCACGTCGAATAGCCAAATAACGGTGCGAGGGAATTGTGGAGGCTTTTTCTTTAAAATCATAATACTGTTCAAATTTAGTTGGGGAGGCATCTTTTCCGTCAGTAACTTTAGAAACAACTATTCCATCTTGAGCAAAAGCCTCTCGGACCAATGTACGGACATCGATATTTTCAGAAATCATTTCAGCAGCGATATCTCTAGCCCCGCTTAAAGCCTCTTCAACATCATTCACGCCTTTTGCAGCATCGATGAATGCTAAGGCTTCATTCTCAGGAGAACCCTGCAATGGTTGATCCAAAATTCTAAGAGCAAGAGGCTCAAGACCTTTTTCCCGGGCAATTGTTGCTCTTGTACGCCGTTTGGGTTTATAAGGCAGATAAAGGTCTTCGAGTTCTGTCTTAGAAGCACAGGCTTGAATTTGCTGACGAAGAGTTTCTGTCAACTTGCCCTGTAATTCGATAGAGTTCAATATCGTCTGCCGGCGCTCTTCGAGCTCATTGAGATAAGTCAAACGTTCTTGTATGGTCCGAATCTGCATCTCATCCAAATTTTGCGTAGCTTCCTTGCGGTAGCGCGCGATAAAAGGGATTGTATTTCCCTCATTGAGAAGCTTGATGACGGCTGCGATACTCTTTATAGGCAAGGATAGCTCTTCAGCCAAACGAACGGAAAAATCAAGTGTGTTGTTACTCATGGAAATAGCTTCGTTAATCATTAAAGAAAGAATAGAATTCTATCAAATGAACCAAAATAAATGAAACCTCTGATGACTCAGATTCCAGGAAAAATAAACATAATTCGAGCAGACTAAAGGTAACGGTTATTTGTACAAATTTGATTAATAAATAATTTCACAAGATAAACAGATATATGCATCAGATTAGATTCGCGCTGTCGGCAAAGGCCAAGGTTTTGACATTGCCTCCACAAGAAGGAATTTTTCCGTTATTTTCCATTGACTATCAACAATATAGATTATTGTATTTAGACTGGATCGCAAATAGCTCTCCCATAAAACCTGCTTACAAAGATGACAAGGGAAAATGATGCCGCCGCTCATTTTGTAGGCAACCGCATTGCCTAGACAAGCGAGGGCCACAATTCCATATTCCCCATGAGCTGCCGCATGAGCGATAGCTCCCTGTTCGGCATGCAATGTTAATGAGAGCGTATTGGAAAAATATTGTCCTGAAGAATAGATATTTCCCGCACTTGTCAAGACGGCTGCACCGAATCTAGGATCTTGTGGCTGATTCGTTGCTGTAAAAGCATGCATCATGCCTTCCTTAGCAGCCTTAATGAGATCGGTCTTTTGCCTGGATGTCAATTTCATGAACCCTCACTTTTATACAGCTTTTTTACGAGTGAATCTTTCCCTCAGGTACTCAAAATAAAGGTATAACACAGGAGTAAGAAAAAGAGTAATCAGTTGCGACACAAGCATTCCTCCAATGATAACGTACCCCAGAGGACGTCTAGAATCTGCTCCTGCACCAATGCCCAAAGCAATTGGCACCGCCCCCATGATTGCAGCTGCTGTCGTCATCATAATCGGCCTAAAACGCACCACACAAGCATCATAAATCGACTTTTCTGCGCTTTCTCCTTTAGTGCGTATATTATCCAAAGCGAAATCGACAATCAAAATGCCATTTTTTTTCACGATACCGATCAATAAAATGATCCCTAAAAATGCATACAGTGATAGGGGCCTTCCTGTAAAATACAGAGTCAATAAAGCGCCTACAATGGCCGGAGGCAAGGTGGATAAAATCGTGATGGGATGAATAAAGCTCTCGTAGAGTATCCCTAAAACGAGATAAATCGTTAAGATGGTAATAATTAAAAGTATTGTCATACTTTGGATAGCTTCCTCGAAAGTCTGCGCAGCTCCTCTTACGTCTCCGATAACAGTTTCTGGAAGAGCTTCGCTGGCAATTTCACGAAGCCTTTGTAGTCCATTACTAAGGGGGATTCCTGGAGCAATGTTAAAAGTGATCGTAACCGCAGGAAACTGTGCATAGTGATTAATGCTGGCTGGGCCAACCTCTTCCTTCCAATTAGCAACGGCACTTAAAGGCACCAGCTGGCTAAAACCACTAGATTGATTGCTCGCAACTGTTTGAGAAGAGGGATTTGAGGTAATGTAGCTCGAGGTTGCCTGATAGGCCGCACTGGCCTGAAGATTCCCCGATTGAAAATTCGTCGTCACTTGATTATTCGTTGTCGAGGAGGGGTTTGTAGCCGCATTGGGCCTCAAATAAATATCATACAGGGATAAAGGATCACGTTGCATATCTCTGTTAATTTCTAAAATGACATCATATTGATCAATAGGAGTTTGAATGCGGGACACCCTATTGCCAGAAAAACTCAAGCCTAAGGCCGTTTCAAAATTTTGAACATCAACACCCAGAATGTACGCTTGATCCCGCTGGATATCCAGCGTGATTTGGGGCGTTTTGATTTCCAAATCTGTCGAAATACCCTGGAATGTTGGATCGGCATACATCTTTTCAAGCAGCTTTTCCGAGGACTGATAGAGTGCTTTGGAATCCAAGCTTTGCAGCAAGTACTGATAGGCGCCCCTGACTTGTGGTCCTATATTAAGGTCGATGAGAGGAACGTTCTTTAAATATACATTAATGCCTGGAACGCTATTTAAAGTTTTGTTCCATTCTTGGATAAGGCTGCCAACATCCTTTCGTTCATTTCTCGGAATCAGCCGCATAAAAACCAGCCCCTGCCGATATTCTGGAGAAGAACTTATTGAAATCATCGATTCGACAGCTTCCTCTCTCCTTAACAGGTCAGTGATTTGCAATTGATACCGATACATTTGATCCGATGAAGTCCCCTGTTCCGATTCCGTGTAAGCCGTGATAAAACCAATATCTTCATCTGGAATAAAATCTGTAGGCAAAACTTTAAAAAGATAAATGCTTAAAAGAACGCTGATGAGTCCAACCAGAAGGGCAAAACCACGGTGATCAAGTATCCAAGTCAGTCCTTTTTTATAATAGCCAAGCATCCATGTATTGAAGCGTTCCGAAAATGCTGCAACTTTTCCCTCACTCATCTTCTCTCTGGGAGGTAGAAATCGGCTGCAAAGCATCGGCGTCAGTGTCAGAGAAACAATACCGGACATCAAAGTGACGACTGCCAATGTAATCGAAAATTCTTGGAAGAGCTTCCCGATCAAGCCTGCCATAAAAATAAGGGGGATAAAAACAGCGATCAAGGATAGTGTCATCGAAACTATTGTAAAGCTAATCTGCTTGGAACCCTCCATGGAAGCTTGAAAAGGGGTTTCTTTGCCTTCAATATGCCTTACGATGTTTTCAAGAACGACAATCGCATCATCAACAATAAACCCAATCGATAATGTCAATGCCAATAGAGAAAGATTATCTAGAGTATATCCTAAAGGATAGATGATCGCAAAAGTCGCAATAATGGACATCGGCATCACGATCGCAGGAATGATAGTGTCCTTGACTTTCCCCAAATAAATAAAAATCACCAACACCACAAGGATGAAAGCGATGATAAGGGTGAGTTCAACATCATGGACTGACTGCCGGACTGAATCAGAGCGATCGAAAGTGATCTTTAACTGCAAAGATCCTGGCAGCTCTTTCTCTAAAAAGGATAATAACTCGCGGATTGCATTGGCGACTTTAACGGCATTAGCTCCAGGCTGACGCAATACAGCTAAGGTGACCGTCGGCTGAATGACATTTTTATCGATAAAACGCCTCACACCCCTGTCATTCTGCAAGCTGTCCAATACGACGCCTAAATTTTCCAGCCTGACAGGGCCTCCATTACGATAAACGATAATCAATGGATCAAAGGCATTTGCATTATAGAGTGCCCCATTATCGTAAATCGTCGACGCAGAAAAAGTGCCGTCAAATTGACCTAGCGGCTGATATTGGTTTCCATTATTGAGACTGTTGGCAATGTCCTGCATGCTGACTCCGAGGGAAGCCACCAGTCCGGGATCGACTTGTGCCCTGACAGCTGTGGGAGAGCCAAAAACCATCACCTCCGCAACTCCATCAATGATTGAAATGCGCTGGCCGATAAAGGTATTTGCATAATCATAAAGCTCTCCATCCGTCATTGTAGGCGAAGTGACAGAAAGATAAATGATCGGCGTCGATGAAGGATTGACTTTACGGAATGTTGGCTCCTGAGGCAAATTTGGAGGGAGCTGCGCACGTGCAGCGACGATAGCCGCATCGACATCAACAGCGGCTAAATCGATGTTTTTATCGATATCGAACTGCAAAATGATGCTGGAACTCCCCAAAGTATTCGACGAAGTGACATATTTGATACCCGGAATTGTCATAAACTGCTTTTCCAAGGGCGTGGCAACGGTATTTGCCATCGTGACTGGGTTGACCCCAGGAAAGGGAATAGTCACTGTAATGGTCGGATAATTGACATCAGGCAGATTACTGACAGGCAATCTGTTATAAGCGGAAAATCCGATGATCAACACTGCGATTGTGAGAAGTGTCGTCATCACAGGACGTTCAATAAAAGGCGCGGAGAGATTCATTTAATCTCCCTTAAAGCACTCGCCGCGACATGTTGTTCTACATTTGGCTGGGCTTCTGGACTTTCAGAAATATGAACTTTAGCCCCTGGTAAGAGGTTGTTTTGTCCTTTGATGATGATTTTCTCTCCCAGCTGGATCCCCTTTTCGATGATTACAAGATGATCAATTCTTTCTCCCCTAGTCACAAGACGGTACTCGGCTGTGGAGTCCTCAGGCCTGTAGACATAGACATAGGGACCTTTTTGCCCTATCTTGACGGCCTCTTCAGGTACAAGTAAAGCATTAGGCTGGATCCTCAGCTGAAGGCGGATGCGAACAAATTCTCCTGGCCAAAACAATTCATCTTCATTAGGGACTGTGCCTCTCAGTAGAATTGTCCCTGTTGTTAAGTCGAGATGATTGTCGATGAAATAGATCTTTCCCCCGCGAAACTTTCCAGGCTCCTGAGGGAGAAAAACCTCAAATTTAAGCATGCCATTCTCCATGGCCCTCTGGACTTTAATGAAATCTCCCTGAGTGATATTGAAACGAATATCTGCAGGGGTAATTTGTCTGATATCTGTCAAGGCGTTGGGATCGTTACCGATGACCAAGTTGCCGGGATCGATATTATATTGGCTGACCTTTCCATCCAAAGGAGAGACTGGGACACACCACCCCAAATTAATTTCCGCTAACGTCACATTGGCTTGATCGCTCTGTACAAGCCCCTTGTTAAAATCAACTTCGCTAAGATATTGTTCATAGGTGAGCTTGGCTACATAATCTTTTTTAGCCAGATCCGTATTGCGCGCTACCTGAATCTCTGAAAATTTCAAAGTCGCTTGATCTTTCAATAGGGTGGCTTTAGCAAACTCAAGGGCGGCTTGAAAAGGTCTCGGATCAATTTGATAAAGCGGATCTCCTTTTTTAACATATTGCCCCTGCTTAACGTAAGCCTTTGTAATAATACCCCCGACTTGAGGGCGAATCTGCACAGTTTGTAAAGAATAAACGTTTCCAATCGCTTCAATGAAAATTGGAGTATCCTTTTGAGTGACCTCGCCAATGGTAACGGGAAAGGATCTTTCTTGAGACTTAGTTTTTTTTCCGCATCCCGATAAAACTGCAAGACTCAGGAGAAGAAGGATCAGTGTACGCCAATACATTTCTTTTATTAGTCAATTTTAATTTTTTCATCCATTCATATAGCTGGAGGAATGCCCAGTGTCAAAGATAAAAAGCTGGCTCATGAAAAAACAGCACCCGGGAATTAAGGATTTATTATTCCAAAAGCCTCTATAAAATAGTTGTGTCCTCATTTATAAACAACACGATAGGCATGATTGCCTTCGGCTAGGGTGTGCAATTTAAGCCGAAAATAAGATGATTTTTAACAAGATTATTACTCTGCCGAAGTGAATTAGCCCGATGCGAAATACATTGAGAACAAGATAAACAAGATCACCTTTGGCGGCACGATAAATGAATGATATAAACTTAGAACCACACACATTCTCAACTTACTTCAGAAATTTTAGGCAGCTGCTTTGAAGTAATGAACGAATTTGATGTTGGATTTCTAAACGCTAAGGGGAGAAGCTTCGACAGCATTTAGCCCCATGCGTAAGCACAATGCTGTTAAGTTAAAGAAAAAAATGTTATTTTTTTTGTGTCCGAGTCCGAATCCAGATCCAAGTCCCGAATATATTTCTTTCTCTGTATTGATGTCGGAACTCGGACTCGAGCTCGAATTAGATAGATATGAAGTTCTTTAACTTAATGACATTGTGCGTAAGCGTGGGGTACGAAATTAAACATTAAATGAAGCCATGAATATGGCGGCAGAGATCAAGGAATTTGAAACTAACGTAGAATGCTTATTGGGAAAGCCCTGGGGAATTGTATTGCATAAAATTGATTTGCTGCACTCAATGGCAATTCAGGAGATGTCTTGATATTTAGGGAGTTTCATTGATGTCTTGATATTTAGGAAGTTCCATTGGAAGATGAGATTTTCTTAGCTCTAGAATCTCATCATTGACTGAATGTGGAACAACTTTGATTTTAAGATTTTTTTGTTCTATCAAAATTCGAATGGCGTCAACCTCATTGTCGGGTACTGAAATATGGGAAATACTAGGTGTTTTTTGATTGGTTGAAGAATATAAATTTTTACAATTAAGAAGAATATCATTTTTGAAACCAACCCAAACGAGCCTTCCTTTTTCTATAACTAAAGACGCGGGTTTCTTTTCTGTAGAAAATTCGTTTATGTTTTTATTCATTACAATGCAATATGGCCCATATTGTTTTTCTCGATTTACACTTGTCCACGCTCCGTTAAATAATTTTATCGCTTGCACCTTGATTTTCTTGTCCGATAAAATTCCTTCCAATCCTTTTTTTGTCGTAGAATGTGTGTATTGAGGAAATAAAAGCGGTTTTTGTCTGAATGCTCGTTCTCTTAAATTTTTAAAATAATTCAAAACAGCCGCAATCGTTCTTATTCCTTGTAAATCAGATTTACTTTTAAGAGCCCTTTTTTCTTGAACTAATTTTTCAATAATAGTTTGAATAGAAGTATCTTCTTCACTTTTCCCTGTATCGGCAATACTAACTTTTTGCTCTGTTTCTCCGAAACCAATTGCTAATTTTGAATCGCCTTCGTGCTTTAGCTTTTGGAGATTAAATTTTTGCTTGTTCTTAGATAACTTTAGAATTCTTTCTAAAATTTGTGGAGAGTGCTGATTTTGCTGACTTAAATAGTTGTGAAGAGGATCGGCATTTTTAAATCTTTTTACATAGAGCCTATCAAGCAAAGGGATCATATATGGAAAAAATGGATCCATAGATTTTACATTCTTCATAAAATGGAAAATGAAATCTTCAAATTTCTCTCGAGATGTAGCAGCCAAATAAAATGTCTGTAGTCTTTTGAACCACTGAATTTGTTGTTCCAAAGAACCATGTCTCAAAATATTTTCTTGCCATTCATTTACCAAGTTGGCGTTTTTCAAAACGAGCTCTTTTGAGAGCCAACTGATCTGTAATTGCCGCTGTTTTTCAGAAGAATTTTCACCCAATGAGTTTTGAAGCAGTTTTTCAAAAATCGGTGAAAATATTTGTCGATAAAATTTTTCTTCAATATCGATTGAATTTGTTAAAAAGATTGAAAGTGCTTTTTTGCAATCTTTTTCTATCACTTCATTTAACAGGTCTCTATATCGTTGATTTTTTTTGAATACATGATGAGAAAACCAATTGTTTAGAACTTTAACAAAATCCTGAAGAGGAATCTGCTCTTGTAGTTCTTTAAAAATCCACTCTTCTGAATTCATTTTCTTTAAAAAAGCAGGAGCTTGTTTTAAAATATTCATTAACTTGGGTGTTATGTCAGAATGAGAATTAAAAGCCATTTTAACACGTTGAGGATCGGGTTTCTTTCCAAATATTCGCTTTAAACTTTCATCCCAAAAGGTTGTACTTAAAGAAGATTTGCCAATTTTCAAAAGCGTAGGAAAGGTGCTTATCGCCTCTGAATCTGACGATTTTGAGAAAAAGAATTTAATGAAATTCGGTGATTTTAAGACTCTTGGAGCATCTCCCCATTTAGATTCAAGAAACTTTAATTTTATTTTTATTGGCAATTCTTTAATTTTGAAAAATAATTTCTCGTAATTTTCTCCTTTTAAAGAATGAAAACTAAAAATTATAGAAGACAGATTAAACCAAGTTTCCGGATTAAATTTCGAACGATACTTAGCATATAAATCGTCAAAGAATGGTATCGAATCTGAACAGTCTTTTTCTCCAAACGAGCACATCTTCTTAACGTTTAAATCTGAAAATAAACGCTCTAACTCCGCAGTATTGAGTTCTTCTGTAATAATACCCTTTAAATTCGAAAATTCGAACACATTACCATTACTAAAATTTTGTAATCTAGCTAACCTCTTTTGGTGCTTCGATTCATCGACTTCTTCTGTCAGGTCTTTTTTGTTCGAAGTCACTTCAGACTGCTTCTCAAAAGAAGGAATGCTTAGCATCCCTGAAGATTCACCCGCTTCATCCGAAGACTCATCCGCCTCATCAGAAGATTCATCCAGCTCATCAGAAGATTCATCTGACTCATCTAAGTGAACACTGTTCTTCGTAGCGAAGACACTCTGTTCAGTATTAAAATAGCGAATAATTTTCCGAGCTACCATACTTCCTATTAAAACGCCCGACGATGCTATTAAAACAGTGATTATCTTGCTAGCACTCCAACTGCTATTATCCTCTTCCAGAGCATATGAATATCCTGAAACTGATTCGAAAACACGCTGGGAATAATCTTGCGGAACATTATCATCTGTAATTGACGATGACGGATTGTTTGGCACATCTATTCTAGGAATCAAGTTTTGAAAAACATTAACACCTATTTTTGTTGAATCAACATTTAAATCGTCATTAACTTGTGAATAACTTTTAGCAGTTTGATAAACAACAAAAAGTCCCATAGCAATAGAAGCTGCAACCAAAAATTTGCTCCTAGCTGAAACTTTTTCAATGTCTGTTGCATCGCTTTGCTTAACTTCAAAGGATGTCGTTAATTGATCAGCCTCGTTAATGTTTTTAAGCTGCTTTTGCTTTAGAGAATTAATTTCATTGCCCCGTGGAATCACCTGGTTTGCATCTCTAGATAAACCGCTTTAACTTTGTCCATTAAAGTAGTTAAAATTGGAGCATTAGAAAATTTATACCTGACAGCCTGGGGCATTTGCCAAAATCCTGGAAGGGATTCGCCAACTTTTGGGATCATAATAAATAATTGCTTTAAATTAAAAAACTATATAAATTATATCAGAAAAACCTATTTTAAGAAATAGTCATTAAATATTACTTTATACAATACTAGCTACAATTTCTTTAATTTCTAATGGAGCTGCTTGAGCAGTGTCTTTCCAAGAAACCTCTTTGGCTCTTAACCGCATGGCCTCAATTGCAGCCTCTCTCACTCTTTGCATCAGAGGATGGGAAATATGATCAGATGCGATCAATACAGCTGAACAAAATCCAATGAGAGCAGTTGTTTGATGGGCAAATCCATTTTGCATAATTCGCGTGACAATTTCGTCTCTTGTTGCCTGACAACCTAAAATGGTTAAAGCTTGATAAAAGAAGAAAAAGCCTGTAACTAATGATGCTTTGAATGCGATTGCTTTTTTTGTCGCTGATGGGGTTCCATGAGCAAGCATGCCTTTGCAGATAAACGCATCTGTATACTTTGAGATTCTTGCCGAATGATATGCAAGGCCATAAGTTAAGGGATTTGCACCGCTTAGCTGACAAACACAATACCCAATGACCGTCCCAGCCAAACCATCTTTAGCCGTTTGGAATAAAAAATTCTTTGTCGCCTTATCCAACTGATGCACATAAGGGGAATGCCAAAAATTTTCAAAAAATAATTTCATGATTAATTTATTACTTTTAACAGAAAGGTTTTACCCTAATTTTAAATTTGTCTCTATTTTTACACAATTTATATAAAGATTGGATAAAAATTGTATAAACAAAAAAGTAAAAATATAGGAAATATTTACTGGATGTTTTTTGATTCGTTGAAGAGTCCAAATTTTTACTTGGAATTTCTCGCTACATTAAAACCCAACTTGCTACCTATGAGTGGGTGCAGTTAACGCATTCAGAACTTTTGACTGGAAAAATTTAATAGGAAAAATACCAGTTGATTTTTTAAAAAATGGATCACAAAAGTCACGATAATCAATTGAGTAAAGGAATTGCTCAATTGCCAATCCCTCTTTCCATTCAATGTTAATTCACAATTCATTGCCATTTTTCTCTAATTCCATGGCATGAACATAGATCTCATCGTTGTCATAAAGTTCAGTGTGAGTTTGCGCTAATTTGGCTTCGATTGGCTGTATTGGAGAAAAAATTAAAAAAGACAAAGAGGAACATATAGTTCAAGCAGAAAAAGCTTGGCGTACAGCTCAGAATATTTCACAGCATAAGAATCACACTCCGATTGGTCCAAATTATAAAATTTATCAAATCTTAATATTTTTATCATAATTTTCAAAAAAAATTGAAAATCATATAGGCGCAATAAAAATGTTCATATGCGATTATCACAGATAATTTAAAATCACTATATGTTTAGCGCTACCATATTTTGAATATTCAAAAAATTTTTTATGAATTAAAATAACAAAACCTTACAGGATAATATCGTGAATGTTTCTGATATAAATACGCCGGTTATACCTAATCAAAAATTAGAAATAGAAACTTCAAATAGCAACGTCTCGCTGGCTATTTCAAAGTCGAAGTTTGACCTTTCTCGCTTTAATTTCCTTGAAAGAGGTCTCAAATACTTTGGAGCTGGGGTAGCAACTAGTGTTCTTTCTTCGAAAATAATGCTACCTTTTATGAATTCTGGAATGGACTGGTGCCCTGTATTTCCAAAACCAGTCTATACTTATGTTAGGAATGTTTGTCTACTCAGGGAGCATTTGCCAGGCCTTACAGGTACATACAATAACTATGCATTTAAGGCTCCAATTATTGAAGAGTTAATGTTTCGAATAGGCCTTCAGGAGCTTATCTTAAAGAGAGCTCCAAAAGCCATCCTCAATCGATTTGCTCCATCTTACTCAGGTATTGTTGACACCAAGATGGCTAAAATAGCAAGAGTTGCTTTAATAGCAGCAGTATTTAGCTTAGCTCATGCAATGCCACCAGAAATGAGATGGCCGAATTGTTCGACTGCAAGGCTTGTTAATACTTTTGTTTTAGGTCTGATTCTTGGTGGGGTGCAAGAAGTTACAGAATCTCCTTTACTTGGTATGTTAATGCATTCCGGTATGAACATACAACCTGCATTTTTACTAGAACAGACGGGAATGATATCACAATGCCCACCAGCATAGTTATAATTTAAACCCAACTTGCTACCTATGAAGGCAGTCCGATTCGAAATTATTTTCTCTCTAGAAGCTCCACTCTCGGCTCTGAAAATAAGAGGGTCATATTTATCTAATATGACCCTCTTATTTTTGCGAGCTTCTAGAGAGAAAAGAATTCGAATCTGACCCGTTCATAGGTAGCAAGTTGGGTTTTAAATAGGGTCTTCCGTTTTATATCTCTTAAGGATTGATAAAAAAGCGCAGGCAGATTTGCGTGCTCTTTTTGCAAATGACAGATTTTGGCTAACTCAATCCGCTATGTCTGAGTTATTTGTGTCAAAATACCTGCAATTTCTAAACATCTGAAATATTTATGAAAGCAAAGAACTAAGCCCGAGAGTAACTGTTTCCAAAATGGAAATAGTTCAGATTGAGGGAAAACGTCAGGTTACCCGCTGAAGTCGAAGTTTATAACCTAAATGAGACAATTGCTGTGGGATATCGTGTCAACTCAATCAAAAGAACATATTTTAGAATATGGGCGGTTTTGTAGGGTAAGTCTCCTTTTGGTCGACTGTGTCCAAGCGTGGTGTAGGGTGCAAGTTGGATTTAAAATAATAATCTCTAATGACCAGTCCCGATTTCACCAAGACGGGTAAAGCTAGCGTGCTGATCATCGCTATATAGGGATGAATGCCCGCTTTATCCCATATGGAAATAAAATCGTGACCGGCTATTTCACCTTTAAGTTTACAAGAAATTTTAGCGACAGACTAACGGGTTATGAGTCCGTGCAAACTCCACTCATCACAATCATTAGCAATAGCTAACAACAATCAGAATAGGCTATGAAAGATTTTTCGTCTATTGTCAATTTCGGCTAATTTTTATAGTTTATTGTGGCTAGATGGTTCATACAGGTCCAGGTGAAATATAGAGAACCAGCTCTATAGAGAACAAATCACTGTCTTCTATAATTGACAAAATGTGTCTTATACAATACAATTAGACTGACGAATACGATATCGAAGTTTATGCAACTGCTGACGGACAAGAACCTTTTAAGGATTGGTTGAGTTCGATCAAGGATAAACGAGCCCAAAGTTCGGTGCTCTTGCGTCTGCAACGAATTCGACAAGGGAATTTCGGCGATTGCAAGTATTTCGACGGGATTCATGAATTGCGAATTCATTATGGACCTGGCTTAAGAATTTATTTTGCAAAAATTGGCTCCAAAGTCGTTCTGCTTTTGGGAGGCGGAGACAAAAGTACGCAAGACAAGGATATTAAACATTGTAAGATTTTTTTAGAAGATCATAAAAGGACAAAGATATGAATAAAAAATATAGAAAATTTACTGAGCTTCTGGACGATTTTCTCAAAGACGAAAAATTTGCTGCGGATTTTTTATCTCAAGCATTGGAAGAAGAAGATTTTTCGACTTTTCTTCTTTCATTAAAGGACGTTATTCGTGTTCATGGCACTATATCCGCTATCGCTGAGAAGTCTAAAGTAAGCCGCTCGACAATATACAAATTATTTTCAGAAAAATCTAATCCTGAACTCAAAACGATCCTTTCACTTCTGCATACTATTGGTTATGATCTGCGTGTCATAAAGCGTCCTGAAGCAATAGCAAGCTAAAACGCAGAGTGACTCCAATGTTGAGGGCCAAACTCTCTACAATTATGTAATTATTAATTACATATAATCTTAACACAAATCAATTACAATCATATTTAACAAAATTATAAATTTAATATTTCTCAATGAGATTATATGCAATATATTAATACTTATTTAGGTAAGAATTCTGTTCGATCTTCGCATGATCATCCACCACAATCTAAAGTGGTTGTAAGTGATAAAAGTAAGACATCTACAAGTGGATTAATTGCTTTAGCAATATTAGGTATTAGTATTTTCGCTGGGGCTTATTGCACTTCAAGTGGAACTTTTTCGCATCCTGGGGTAATTAGACCGGGTTTATATTGACAACGGCGATCATGGCTTCATCGTGATTGGACGCCAAACAGGGTCGAATCCCGGGGGTTACAAAACATGGGGATCTTCAAGATTATTCAGGAACATCCAGGTCAGGAAAACCTGTGCTAAAACCCTTTAATCCAGACAAACAACGACTGCTTGTACATACAGAAAATATTTATTTTACAGAAGCACTTTTAGAAATCAGAAAAATCATGCTGATGAGCGAAATTCAATCTCAACTATACGATGCAGTTGTACAACTATTAAAAGAGTTTCATCATACAGATGATTTTACATATAAAACTCAATAAAGCAAACGCATTATATAAACTTTGCACTCATCCCAAGCTTCAATCTTTCGATATAATTAGAGAGCTCGAAGCTCAAGTCACTCATTTCATTGAGTTAAGTCGTCAGTGGATGGAGACCGGGACAAGGTAGGTGGTAGGCATGCGAGTTCGAGAAATTCATAAATAACTTGAAATTGGATTTTTGTACTGCAGAAAAGCTTTTTGAAAAACATCATTGGACGCGATCGGGAGTGCCATCGACTTTGAGAAGAATGGGTTCGCCTTCGAGAATTCCGTTGCGATATCTCAAAAGAGTTTTTAAAGACCCATCTTCGTAGTAAAATTCTTGGATTCCATGCCAGAGATTTGTTTTATAGCGCTGCCTGCTGTAAAGCGCTCCCGAGGGGTAATACCATAAGCTTAACCCTTCTTGCATGCCTTCAATGAACCAGCTTTTGGCCAATAATTCGTTCTGCTCTCCCCATACAGTAGCGGGACCATGCAATTTACCTTGCCGATAGAAAGTTTCTTCTTTTATGCTTCCATCACTATGAAAAAGAAGGCATTGCCCATTGAGATGACCGTTTTTTTCGACATAGCATTCGCACATTTTCCAAGCATCGTTAAAAAAAACGCGGAGGTAATGTTTTTCCTGAAGCTCTTGACCATCACGACGTTCTGCAGGAATTAAGAGTGGGTTAAATTCTTCATCGATCTCAATTTGAAGTTGAGGATCGGAAATGACAAGCCTTCCATTCTCAAAGCTATACTGACTAGATTCTTGAGGCGGAATATTGACATCAAGCCTCACCCCTTTTTTTTGCTTTTTCCTCTCTCGAAATGCATGGATGATCAGCTCCTTATTGAGAAAAGCGACATCGCGCAAAAAAGCGATCCTCTTGAGTGTCAGCTGCAATTTTTTAAGCTGTCGCTGCTTTTTTGAATAGTGCCCAGCATTGATCTCGTGTAACTCGGCACCAAGAATCCTGGTATATGTTTCATTAAAAACATCTATAACATGAGTGTATGCAATTTCTTCAACCAACTCCGTTTCAGCCAAAGCGGCTTTGCCCGATTGAATGACATCAGCCTTGCCTTCTTTTATCTTTTGTATCGAAGCTTGGGCATCATCAGAAAGTATCTGAAAATCATCGATGGTGTGTTGAAGGCTTTTTTCCAATCCTCGCATTATCCGCGCAATTTTAGTATAAGTTACATTAGAAAGCGCACTGCCTTGAGTTTCTCCATGGATGCGATTTTTGAGTTCAAAGGACCGTGTTAAATACTCCTTGGAAACATCCTTCAGCGTTTTATTGTTAATTCCTGGAAAACCCAAACCGCCTTCTGTGCAATTAATCATCATTATAGAAGGATGGTTTCTAGCAAAGTCACCAATCCAATCTGCCTCTGCGACCCATTTCCATAAGGTATAAAGAGGCTGACCATCAATGTCTTTTCTTAGAATTGCTTTTGAGTCCTCATCTTCAATATCCAATATTGCCGACTGTTCAATCTTAGCATCTTCGACAACACCTGGAGCATATTCACGCATCCCAGTATAGCCCAAATCCATGCCCACGAAAATCAAAGGGTCGCATCCCATCGCATTGGCGACCTCTACACAAAAATTGACGACATTATGTCCTTCGTCAAGAAACTCGCCACGGATATTGAATTTGTCTTCAAAATATGCCGCAGTATCATATCCTCCAGAGCCCGTTACATATAAACGCGGCCCATGAATCATTTTAAAGGCATTGTGATACATGCGGTTGCGATAGAAAAACGGCACCTCATATCCCTGGTTTGAACGAAGCCGCTCAAACTGCATCGGATTGGGATCAATGCCTGCCCCAAAATGCGGCTGAAAGCCAGCAGCATTCAAGACATTCAACGCCGATCCTCCTGCAAAAATAATGGCGTGATCAAGAAGGCCCTTCAAGACTTCGATATTTTTTGCTAAAGAAGGACCTGCCCCGCAAATAATGGCGGGTACCTTAGTAAATTTTCCAAAAAAATGATCGCCAAGTTTTGAGTCGGCAAGGCAGAGCATATTTTGATAAAAATTAAGATAATAGCTCACTCCATAGCGCAAATACTCATCGACGAGGGCATTTTTCATGGCGGCATCATAGGCGACTTTATGTCGCAATTCTGCAAAGATCGACGCTTTTTTTTCATAATAACTATGAAGTGCTGAAACAGCCAAGCGTGTCATCGCGAAATTCCAATAAAATGCTTCGAAAATCGCCTCTTCCTTAAGATCTTGGAAGTAAATCAGCTGCACTTGCCGATCCCCAAGAATTTTGGCTCCTTGTTCAGTCTCAAAAAGTCTATAAATGACTGCTAAATCATCTTCGAGAAAGACAACTCTTCTCTTCCGATTCTTTTTTAGCCACGGTGAAATTGCCTCATAATAATAGCCTAAACCAACTCCATAAACGCAGACGAAGGAAACATTTCGAAGCATCAGTGCTTCAAACCAGCGCTTTGCCTCTTGTTGAGCTCCTTCTTGAGAATGATAAAAAAACGGAACCTTCCCTTTCTTTACAAGATTCAACTCGCCTTGGTCGGTTTTCTCAAAAACATAATCCTTCACGTTGACATAAGGTAATAAAACCGCCTGTTTCGGACATGTTTTTGCCCACCACTCAAGATTTTTTTGGAAAATTTTGTCCTGATTCATCTGCTTTTTTTGGATAACTATTGATAAATTTATTCTATCATTACAAAGATCAATTAAAAAACACAGCCTTCGAATAAAAATTTAATTATTGTTTCGTAGAAACAAATAATTTATAATAAAAGTGAATCAATTAAATTTTAAATTTTATGTCACCATCTCTTCAACGCAGCCAATCGCTCACAGATCTTCGGTATCATCGCCTTTCCATTGAAGTGGAAAGACGCCGCAGTCTTCCGATAAATAGCAAGACACTTCAAGAGAACGATATAGATATTCAAAATAACGTTCAGAAAGTCGATGAGATCGCCACCAAAAATTTGCCCATCCCCGCTCCCGAACCTCCACCGCCTGTGCAGTCTCATGAGATAAAACCTATACCCGTCCATCATCTTGTTACAAAATACAAAAAGACGGTGCAAGGTGAAGTTCATCGCCAAAAAGTAGACTTGCCGCGCAGAAAAGATAAAGACGAAGCCGCTTTAAAATCAGCGGCAATTTTCAATAGCGTGCTCTTTGGTGCAGTCGTTATCGCCCTCATCATTGCCGTTGTCGCAGCCATAGTTTTCCTCCCTCCCCTTGGCATCGCAATCGTAGGTATTGCCGGAGCAATCGCCATTATTGCAGTTAGCACTTATGGCGTCACAAATCTTGTGAGTGCTTATGATACGGCCAAGTTTTCTAAACAGCAAGTTGAAAAGGCTAAAGCTAATATAGGCTCTCTCGAAGAGTGTGCGAAGCTTTTTGATAAATATCCAAATAAGGGCGATGGAACTAGCTTTGAAGAGTTTCTCGATGGATTCGATCCTCCAGATGAAGGCTTTAAAATTAAAGATTTAGAAAACTATGCGACATTATTTCAAAAGAAGACAAAGGCACGCCTTTTGCGCGAGCGAGAAAGAATTCAAGAAGAAATAGAAAAGGCTGAGGAACATAAAGCGAGGGTCAGAAGAGAAAATAAAAAAGAGGATATTGACAAATACAATAAACAGATTTCTGATTTAAATGAAAATTTGAGCAATTGCCAAAGAGAAATTAGAAATCTGACCAAAGCCCCTACCGATGATATAAAAACTTTGGAAAGAGAAATCAGCGGTCTCGATAGATTGCTCCGCAATCCCGAAAAAAAAGAGACTGGTAAAGTCAACAACGAATCCGAACCGATTCAACTTCCTGGAGATGTGCAAGCATGGTTATGGGATAAGAAACCTCCTGAACTCCATACTTATCCTATCAATCTTGCAGATAAGAACACCGTTTATACTTTTGGCAATCATGCTCACAAACGGCATGATTGGGCAAAAAAGGCTTTGGAACACCATGGACATTCTGAAGAGGAATATGCTTTCCTTTCAAATTCCTACTCTTCACCAGATTCGGCCCTTCGCATCGACGGAGAATATTACCGCACGCTTATCCATTATCTTTTAGCGAAAGAAATTCGAAAAACGAGACAAAATTTGGATATCTCAGACATTCTTAATGCCCCCACAGCCGCAGCAGCCATCCATGCAGCCAAACGCAAACACTACATTCAAAATCTCGAGATAGATGACGAAATATTGAAGAGGGCCTTGTTTTTCAAATTCGTCCAAGAAGACGGAAAAACCCCTACCCCATTAGGTGAAAAGCTCATGAAGACTCAAGACAAAGCGCTAATAGCTGGCTACGAGCCCTTTGTTTCTTCATTGGGCGCGGAATTCACCAATCAAGATTGTACGGAAATGAAAGGTCAAAATAAGCTCGGCATGCACCTGGAATTCATTCGTGGCTGGCTTCTTAAGCAAAATGGGCCTTGAAAGGCAGAATTCAGAAGTCGGAATAGGTAGTCGGTAGCCGATAGTGAAAAGGCAGAATTCAGAATCTTCCGAATTCTGTATTCTTCTTCCCGTTGTCTGTCAGGGGTTTTTCGAGGAAGGACCTTTATCCCTTTTGGTGAGATTGTCCAATACTTTTTTCAAGCTCTGTTCAAGAGTTTTGAGCTCATCATTCATTTGTTTGCCGATAGGCGAGATATTGCGTTCCAACTCCTGTCGGCTCAATGGATTTTTCCAAAGCTCTTCTTTTGGATTGAGTTCATCCACATTTGTTTGTAGATGGATTTGCTGGCTCAATTCATGCAGATGCTGCATTTGGAGATTAAGTTTTTTCATTTCTTGATCGAAAGACCCTTTGGCAGGTTCGGAGCTATCCATCTGCTGCGATGTCGCATCCTTTTTGGATTTTAAATAAGAAACCACCTGACACATTTTCTCGAATACATTATTCAAATTATCAGTCAAAGAAATGGTTTCCTTGGTCATCTGGTCAAAATAATCCTCTTGCTTGGACTCCTCCTGGATGAGCTTTCCATGTAGATCCCAGCTGCGTTCTTCGATGCGTTTTGAATTTGAATCAAAAACAATCTCCTTAACCAATTGCCCATTTGGATGCCATGCTCTAGCAACATTTATGGGACGATCTAATGAATAAGAAGCTTCCACACGAATCTGTCCAATCCTGTCCCAAATTTGCTCCAAACCATCGCGCTTGCCATGTACAAAGTACAGACGGCGCGCGAGTATCCCTTTGGGATGGAAGAGCGACACATCTCCATGAATTTTTCCTTCGGCATATGAAAAGAAGGATCTAGGAAATCCATCAGGATAAAAATACTCCTGAATGCCGTCTGGGACATTATTTTTAAATCGTTGAATGCTGTGAATATCTCCTGTCAAATAATATGTGTGCATCTTTCCTTGGCGTTTTCCTTCTAAAAACCAGCTGCGCGATAGAATTAAGCCCTGTTCGCTGAAATAGGTGGAGGGTCCATGAAGAACGCTTCGCCGATAGAATTGTTCAAGCTTTAAATTTCCATTCGAATAATAGAGCCTTTCGACGTCATCTGGTTCCGGTGAAAAGCCTTCTTGATAATTTAAGTTTATTTCTGGATCGATCATTGTTAGCGTTTGACGGTCAAAGGAATAAACCTCGCCTTGGATGGGAGCTGGAATTGGAAAATTCCTCTTGATTTCCTCTTCATTGCTGTGAGCTTCTGAAGATAGGGTTTCTTCATTTTTTTTCGACTGCAGAATGTCTTGGATCATTTTTATTGTGACAGAGGCTGTAGATTGCAAGTAACGGTATAGTTGAATCTTTAAATCGATGACCTTTTGCTGAATTTCATTTTTAGGCAAAAATTCTTCATCGAGCTTGAGACGTTTGGCTTCAAGGCTTTGAATTTTTAAGAGAGCCTCTTTGAACGAACTGAGCATAATTTGGTAAGCTGTTTCTTCAGATAAATTTTGCTCATTTTTAGCGATTAAAGAATCCACGCCCTTTAATTCGTCTTGATTTTCTGATGGGATTTTGAGTTTATTTGAATAATCGGCAATGATTTTTTCACACAAGCTGGCGCTTGTCTGCAAGCTTGAAACAAACTCATCCAAAATCTCTACGAGTCGATGAAATGTAATCTCTTTTGGGAACGAGCTGTTTTGGATTTCTCCCTGTAGAAAAGTTTTGATATCATATTGCTTGGCCAAAAACTGATTCTGAACATCTTTTAAAGTCATGTTAAGAATCCCTGGAAAGCCAATCCCCCCTTCGGTGGCGTTGATCAAAAGAGTTTGAGGATGTTCGTTCCTAAAAAGTGAATACCAGAAAGATTCTGCCAACCACTTCCACTGGGTAAAGACAGGAAATCCATTGATATCGGGTTTAGTTATCAGGTCATCTTCAATTGTTTTTGTACGAAAATAGTTTCTTCGATCATGTAAAGGGTGGCTGACGATGCCCGAGGCATAGGATTCTCCGGCAGAATAAGCTAAATCAATTCCAACAAGGATAATGGGGTTGCATCCCATGACATGGGCCAGAGATACGCTGAAATTCAAGACGTTGAATCCTTCTTGCAACTCATTCTCTTGAGCGATGCCCAATTTCTCTTCTACCCACTTTCCAATGGCATAGCTGGTCATTCCTGTCACAAAGAGCTTGTCTCCGTGAATAATTTCCAGTGCTTCATGGAGCATTCTCGAACGATATAAAAAAGGGATCTCAAAGGCTTGATTCATAATCAGCCGAGTGAATTGTGCGCGGTTAGGATCGATTCCAACACCGAAATGAGGCATGATATGATGGGCATTCAGGGCATTCAGTGCGGTTCCTCCAGCAAAAATTAGAGCGCGATCGCCTAACTCTCCAAGAAGATGGATGTTTTTATCTAAAGAGGGACCCGCACCACAGATGATGGCTGGAATATTCTTGAACTTTCCTATAAGTTGATTGGCGAAGCGAGATTCCGTAAGATCGAGATAGTTAAGGAAATAATTTCTAGAAACAGTAAGCCCATAGCCAGAGTATTCCATGATGTTCGCTTTATTCATTGTCACAAAAAAGCTTACATGGTTTTTAAAATCCTTATAGCGGTCGGGCCAATGTTCGGCATAGCTCTTTAAAGCTGTTGGAATAAAATTATAAAGAGCGTAGCTAACTATGGCGTCGCTAATGTTTTTAAGGCCTTCCGTGCCTTCTTTGACAAAGTATAAGGATGTTTGTCTATCATTCACTAAACGCGTTCCCAATTCAGTTTCTAGAAGGCGATGAATAACTTGAGCGTTTTCCTCAAAAAATACGAGGCTATGGTTGCTCCTTGCATTCAACCATTCTTTAGCGGCTTCATAATAATATCCCAAGCCGACTCCATAAACATAGATGACGTCGATATCTTTCAAGTGGAGCTCGGAAAACCAATGAGCAGCTTCTGTAGTAGGATTATCTCTTGAATGCAAATAAATGACTGAATCTTCAATAGAGCATTTGAGGTTTAGATGGCCTGAATCTGAGGTGAAAAAAACAGCACCCCTGCCGTCAACTTCAGAAACGCTTTTTTCTCCCCAAGGACAGGTCAATGCCCAGCGCTTCAGGTTTTTTTGAAAAAGTTCGCTGTTTTCCATAATTTTCCATCAAAAGGTGCTTAGAAGGTCGTTGCAAAACTCAGGTCAAAGGCCGCTTCCATGAGCTACCGCCCTCATCAAGCTGTTTGAATTTGCGTTGTCTTCTTTTTAGAAACTTTTTATCTTGTTCGGGAGACGGAGGATTCTCTTCTTTTGAAGGCAAGCTATCCTGAGGCGCTTGATTTTCAAAGTCGAAGTCTTGAGAGAGTTTTTGTGCTTTCGCCTGAAGTTGAGCTCCTCTTTCAAGGATGCGTTTGGCCTGTGGATCAAGTTCTTCCGAAAGTCCTGATAAGCGTTTTTGTATTTCCTCTCGAGGAACTTCCGAGAGCTTGACAATTTCGTCGCTCAATTTTTTAAATTCAGCGACGTCATGTTTTATTTTTGCTAATTTTTCATAGACTTCGGGAGTCATTTTTTCTTCATCGACTGGAAGAGAAGCATGATCTTTGATAAAGTTTAGCAACTCATCAAGCTGTTTGAACAAATTTTCAAAAGGGATTTTTTCTTCTTCCATGACCGCTCCTTATTTCTTATCAAACGCTAGGAATCAACAAACTCTTTCTGCTGTAAAGATTTGCAGAAATTTACAGCAGGAATGAGGGATCACATGATGTGCTATTTTTTATTTTAAATCGTTGCTAAAATAAAAGAAAGGTGAGTTAAAGATCTATGAGAAGTTATTACGCCCACTTAGAAACCATAGCTGCACCGAAACAAGGTGCAGTCTCTCCGCGTCCAACATTTCGTTCGTCAGCAATTTTCCCAGTGATGCAAAGAAATGGCATCACCTCGAGATTGCTTTTCATGGGATATTGGATTTTAAAGCGAAATATTCATGAAATCGCAGCTGTGATTAATTTACGCAACCCAGAAGGAACCTTATTGACCCGTCGCGTGATGTATATTCGCGAAGCCAAAACCTTTAGGATCGAACTTTCAGATGAATTGGAACAAGCAGGAATTGATCGTTTTTCCGATTTTGATGGAAGCATGGAAATTGAGTTTTTTTCCACCCAAAATCTCGTATTTCCATTCCCAGCGGTCGTTATCAACTATTATGGGCCGCGCTTTAGTACAGTCGTTCATACAGCGCAGCGGATTTACAATGATTTCGACGACATGAAAAAAAATAGCCAAACAGATGTGCCAGAATCTGGATTTAATATCTATGCTGATGACGACACAGAGCCTTTTATCGGCCTGATTAATGGGAGCGTACCCGTCGATTCGAGCCATCTGAAAATGCAATTTTTCAATGACAATCAAGAAACATTAGACTGTCACATAGACCTTGGACGCATGGAACCATATGAAATGCGAATGATTTACCCGGCTCAATCGGCAAATCTACGCCAATTTTTACATGGACGGTTGGGAACAGCGAGGATTTCTTTTAATGTTAATTGGATATTTCCACGATTATTGGTCGGCAATCTTCATCGCAGCATCCCTGCTTTGACAATCACCCATACCTATTATGATTGCAGCAAGGCCTCTTTAGACTCAGACTATTGGAGGGCCGAAGAGCCGGGATGGCATGGAGCTGCTTTGATGCTACCTCTAGAAATTGTCGGTAGCCATTTCACAAATATTTATTTTTATCCAATATACTCTCCATCGACATTTGCTATCGATGTCGAAATTTACAATGAAAAGGGCTCCCTGTTAGGGTCCAAACGAGAAGCACTAACGATTGAAGCGCCTCTTGCCAAATTCTATCATATCCCTCTCAAAGCACTATGTAAAGAATTCGGTATCGACGACCATCAAAATTATGCCGCTCGCTTAATTGCACGGCCTCATCCTGGCAACCGCCTTCCTGCTCGCATTAAATTAGGCCTTGATGTAGGGAGTGGCAATAGGGAGACATCGTGCAATATTTGCACTAACTTACAGCCATTCAATCCCTCTTTAGAAAATAAACCAACCTCTTTCCGCTGGTCTCCCATCCTTGCCGATCAACCCAAAGCCTCAGTTTGGATCATGAACTCCTCTCCTGCTGTGGACTATCAGCGCAACGCCGACGTCACCTTAACTTTTTTTCATGAAAGCGATGATCAAACGCTCACTAGAACTCTGCAGATCCCCCCTCACGGCTTCAAAGTTCTGTCGATCGCCGAAGATGAAGAGTTGACAAGATTTTTCAATGGGCAAGTGGGATGGATGACATCGGTGACTTCAAATCCATATACAACAACTTATTACTTTGCAGAGAGCTCTGCAGGAGTTGTTGGAGGTGATCATGGATTCTAAAAAAAGTGTCCATAAACTCGCAGAACTCAAGGATGTTCGACCCGGAAAACCCGCCATCGCTTATCTTCCCGATGGCCGAGAAATTGCTCTCTTCAATATCGATGGAAAAGTCTATGCCCTCGATAATGCCTGCCCCCATATGGGAGGTCCTTTGGGCGAAGGAGACATCGAAGATTCTGTTGTGACGTGCCCCTGGCATGGGTGGCAATTTAATGTCATGACAGGCGAATGCATCAATATGCCAGGAGATGATGCCGCCTCCATTCCATTGGAGATACGCGGAGAAGAGATTTTTCTCGTGGATTATTGAATAGTCATTTCTTGGAGAAATTTTCACGAGATTTTATGATTGAAAAAGTGATGCCATTGTGAGACACTTTAATTAGTAAAAAGGAGTGCCTTATGAGTAGAAATCCTAGAATAAACGTTAGTTTAAATCCGAGCGACTTTGAGGTGATGGGGATACTTTGTGAGAAGAAGAAGATTAGTATGTCGTCTTTGGCAAAAAAAATGATTGAAGATTGGCTAGAAGATTATGAGGACATGTTATTAGCGAAACGAGCAGAAGAAGCTGAAAAGAGATGGGTTGAAGAGGGATGCCAAACGATATCACACGAGGAATTATGTCAGGAACTAGGTATAGAATCGAATACTCAAAAGATGCAGCAAGAAGCATCAAGAAATTCCCGAAAAACATCCAAGAAAGAATCATCCACGCAATCGAAGAAAGGCTCTGTACCTCAACGGAAGAGGTTGGCAAGCCGCTAATAAAACAGTGGAAGGATCACAGGAGGTTGAGGGTCGGAGATTACCGAGTGATCTACAAAATATATCAAGAAAGGATTGTGGTATTTATTGTTGAAATTGATCATCGCAAAGATGTATATGAAGATTAAATCTATCCTTGTTATTTCTTATCAGCCCTATCAACTTTTTAAAACTATCCTCGTTAAAGAATCATAAGAAGGCAAATAAGGGATAAATTGATAATCGCCTTTCGTGGGGTCATACCATCCTGTACGAATCTCTGAGGCATTCGCCAAAGCAATAAAACAAGCACGGACAAAATGGTTATAACCGATGATTTGCTTGATCATGCGAGGAACCAAAGGAATCGCTTTGCATTCGATGGCGATTAAAGGATAGAGATCATGCTGTCCATTGACCCCTTTAGCAAAACAAATGATATCAGCACGCCGATCAGGCACTTGCTGTCGATCATTGACAGAGAGGTGCGGCAGCTGACGTAGGGCTTTTTCTACGACGATGAGAGACGGAGGGTACCCTAATCTTTCAATCATATGATTTAAGATGTGGTGTCGAATGGTTTCTTCTGGCAAAGCTGACACCCACATCTTACGGATGGGACAAAAGAGTGTTTGTTGAGAAGGCACTGAAAATCAACTTTCGGGTTCAACGACTCCAAAATCACCATCTTCACGCCTGTAAATGACGCGAATACGGCGAGTTTCTTCACTAAGGTAAATCAAAAATTCATCTCCAGATAGTTCCATCTTCATAATAGCTTCCCCATCTGTCAGTAGCCTAAGCGGGCACGTTTCCTTTTTAACAATCTGGTGTGGACAATATCTGTCCATGAGCCGCTGTCTATTTTCATCTTCGATTTCATCATTGACATCAAGCAGTTCTTGATCTTGAGCTGAACGGAGCACATTGACATTCATATCGATGTCAGACACAGCCTTGGCTTGATGGTTTTGAAGTCTTTCCTTGTAACGGAGCAGTTGAGCTTCAAGTTTGTCTACAGCTTTATCTATCGAGGCATACATATCATCTGTGATCGCTCGGCTCATAATTTTGATATTATTTGCTTTGAGAAGGATTTCAACACGGTGCTCGAGTTTTTGAATATCCATCGTGATCATCACATCAATGATGCGATTGCTAAAGCGTTCTAGCTTAGAGACTTTTTCAATGGCATAATTTTTCATGGCATCAGTCACCATGACATTGCGCCCTGTTACATTGATGTTGTAATTTTCTGATACAAATTCAGCTGCTTTAGTTTTTCGGCTCATAGGAAAACCTCTTCTTGTATGTTGTATGTCGCCCCTAGAACATCCATCCTTCATTATACAAGAAAATTTGAAACAAGAAAGCAGTTTTTTACATTCGCATCTCTTGACGCAGTTTGACGTTGCCTAGCTGGCCGCAAGCAGCCATGATATCTCTCCCCTTTGTGCCTCTAAGCAGAGTAAAATAGCCAAGCTTGCGAAGGTGCAAAGCAAAGTTTTCTATAGTTTCTGCTGAAGGAGGCACGAAGCGATCTCTGGACTGCGGATTGTAGGGAATGAGATTGATCTTAACATCCAACCCTTGCAAATAAGCGGCAAGGCGATCAGCATGAACTAATGAATCGTTACAATCACGCAGTAAAACATACGCAACAAGAATTTGCCTTCCGCTCTTTTGACAATACTCTTGCATGGCCTTTCGCAATTCTTGCATATCATGCCGGCGGTTGATAGGCATGAGCTTGTTTCTTTCCTCATCGGTTGATGCATTCAGCGAAACGGCTAAATTAGGCCCTTTTTCGCCCTCAGCAACAAGCTTATTGATTCCTTCGATGCACCCGCTTGTAGAGATTGTCAGATGGCGAGGACCGAAGCCAAAGCCTTTAGGATCGCAAAGAATACGGACGGCCTGCATGACATTGTCATAATTATCGAAAGGCTCTCCCATCCCCATAAAAACGATATTGCGCATCGCAAAACCTAAACGATGTCTGGCAACGAAGACTTGACTCACAATCTCGCCAGCATCGAGATTTCTCAACAATCCCATCCGGCCAGTTTCACAAAAGGCACATCCCATCCTGCATCCTACTTGAGAAGAAACACATAAAGTTCCCCCAGATTGCATAGGAATTAATACAGATTCGATTTCCAATCTGTCAGGTGTGCGTAGAAGGATTTTTCCTGTCATTCCATCATTTTTTTCGCGGACAAGTTCAGGATGAGAAAAATCGGTCAGTTGTAAAATGGCTTCCAGCAGCTTTTGAGCATTATTGAATGCTGCAGATGACCCCTTGACCTCTCCAGTACGGAAAAACTCCTCGTAGACTAGGCCTGCGTGAAGATTTCCTTTCCCTAAAGTGGAAGAGATGCTTTCAGCAAAGGTGTGGCGGGTATGTGCTAAGATAGGGAATTTGTGCGTCACAGAATTTCATAAATCCCACTGCTTCAGTGGGTTCGTATAACAAAACGCACCGAAGAGGGCTCGAACCTCTAACCACCCGGTTCGAAGCCGGGTACTCTATCCGATTGAGCTATCGGTGCATAAATTCACCCAAGAATTTAGTCGATTATAGTTAAAAAAGCAAGAAAAAATAAAATTAAAAAAAAATAATTAATCGAATCTGGTTGTCAAAAAAATTTGTCATAAAAGAAAGAAAAAAATTGTCATTTACACAACGGTGAGAGGCTGAATACGCGCCCAAAAAAACATCGTTAAATAAAAATTATAAATATGAACAAGTTAAAATTTTATTTAATATTGACATTATTTTTTTACTTGTGTAATTTACTATCGATTTCTACAATCCGAATTTTAATACAAATCCCTTCCAGGATTAGCAATGAACGTCCTTCAGAATTTAGAAAATATCAATGAGATTGAATCGACTAAAGGAATTATTAATAAGATCATTCTTTCATTTCATCCTTCATTTTGTCCGGTATCCGAAAAGCTTCAAAAATGGCAGACTCGATTTCCCCTTTCGATTGATAATTCTGTCTTTGATGACCTTGCGCTTCTTTTTCTAAAAGCGCCAAAAGAATTTCTCAATCATCGCACTCCATTACATCTATTCAGATTGATTCTTGCCATTTATCTTATGCAGAAAAAAGTCTTGAGGTCTGCCACGCTGTCGCCTCACTTAAGACATCTGCAAATACGATGGATCCCAACCCACTTGTTATTTCCTTTTTCACTTAAACCTGTCATGGGTTGCTTGATTGGTTTTAATGTTTTAGATAGATATGAGATGTTCGATGAAGAAAATGTCGTTCTAGCTTTGCAAAAACATCTCCCCCAAGCCCAATTGGTGCGAGAAAGTTCTTACTGCCATACATCACAGCATAAGAATTTTAAGCTTTTTTATTTCGAAATCGAACAAAAAAATGGATCTCTATTTTCTCTCCATGAACAAAAACTTTTAAAGAACAACCTTGAAGAGAAAGTCAAAACGAGCATCCAGACACTTTCTCCGACAATCTTCATGAAATTTAATAATGAAGAGATCTATAAAAATGTCCTCGCTTTAAGCCAAGAAATTCAAACTCCTAACGATTTGCCTCAGGCTTATATTACTTTAGACCAACAAACAGGAAAAGAGATTGTTTTCCGCGTCATCTTGGTTTGTGTTCCCCCTAAAACCTCTTTTTCACTTAAAGATCGCTTTTTCAACTTTACTTTTGTTTCCGAACGTACCCTCACAATAAAGCATCTGAAAGATCGTCCTGTCCAAGGATATATCTTTCGGCTCCATATGCCCCGAGAACCAGCACTTTTAAGATCGAACGGATCACTTGATTTCTATTCAGCCCGCCAGAAGGTCGTTTCCTTGATCACGAATGCCATTGGCGAATTTCGCGATTACAATGGCGGAATACTCATCAAGCAGCAGGAAATCCTAGACAACTTTAAAAGGAATTTTTCGGAACTTTCCAATAACGATCCAGAGTTTATGGAACTTTTCTTCTATACACTTACCCCTGTGGAAAAACAAGTAATTTTGCCTTCAAACACCTTGACAGCCCTCTTTAGATATTTTCTTGAAAACCGCAAAGAAAAGCTGTTAAAAGACCAAATCTACTCCTTCAAGGTATATCATGAAGAGGAAAAAACTTTCCTTGTCGTTCGCAGTGAAGATTCTTCTCTTGCAGAAGTCATTTCTTCTTTTCTGGAAAAGCAATCTTTTACTCACCTTAATATCGTCCATAATACCATCAACACTGTTGATGAAGTCTTCTTCAATGCTGTCTTTTTTCAAGCCAATGCTCAAGAAATGAAATCCTTTGTTAAAGACCTTCGCGAAGCTCTACATCAATGGCATCAAAAAATCAATGACAGGCAATTCTTAAGAATTGCGCTAGAATATTCCGTTGTTTCTCTCGATCCACGTATTGGAGGAGAAGCCGTATCTGGTGTTATCTTAAAAATGCTTTTTGAAGGCTTGATGCGTTTTGATCAATACGGGAAGCTTGAAAATGGGATCGCCGAATCGATTGACATTTCTCCTGATTTAAAACGGTATGTATTCAAGCTGCGCCCTTCTTTTTGGAATGAAGGTTCTCCTGTTTCTGCATATGATTTCGAATATGCGTGGAAAAAAATATTATCGCCTGACTTTAAAACTGCTTTCAGTGGCCTTTTCTATTGTATAAAAAATTCCAAAAAAGCAAAGGAGGGGAAAGTCCCTCTCGAAGAAATCGGGATAAAAGCATTAGACGATCATACACTTGTTGTCGACCTCGCGCATCCAACCTCTTACTTCTTACAATTAACAGCCCTACCTATCTACTCACCTGTTCACCGATTAATTGACCAGCAGCATCCTCAATGGCCTTATGAAAGCGAAAAAAACTACCCTTGCAACGGCCCTTTTCAATTGAAGTTCAATCAATCGAACCAGGGATATCAGCTGATTAAAAATCCCTTTTATTGGGATGCAAATAAGATTGCTTTAGACCAAATTACATTAATTTTAATGAATCAAGCTCAAGCAATTACGGCCTTCCAACGAAATGAAATCGATTGGATTGGCAATCCCTTTGGAGGCTGGCATTCTTCCTATTGCCCTAGAAAAGATGACCGCATTATTTCCCCTCCTGATGCCAGCTGGGTATGCTGGTTCGTCTTTAATACGACAGCACGTCCCTTCCATCATTGTAAATTACGGCAAGCATTCGGCCATGCCATCCAACGAGCATCATTAGTTGAGAAAGATCATCTTAATAATTTTCTCCCACTCACACCAGCATACTCTCCTCTCCTCGAAGGTTCACTCTCTTCTTCGCGTCCTCAATTTCCTGAATATCACGCAAATATGGCCCGTCGTCTATTCAAAGAGGCTCTGCAAGAATTAGGTTTGAGCAAAAAAAATTTTCCTGTTTTTAATCTCATGTTTCATGAAAACGGAGAGCAGCAATATATCGCTCTTCGCATAAAGGAACAGTTTAAAGAATGTTTAGGAATCGAATGTAATCTCTGTCCACTCTCTTGGAAAACGCTCTTTGAAAGGTTGGTTGAAGGCGATTTTCAAGCCAGCCTTCTACTTTGGACTTCCTGGCTTGACGATCCTATCTATACATTAAGTTCTTTTAATGCTGCCCATCACGGGTTTTCTAAATGGGAAAGCCAAAAATTCCAAGAATTACTGGATCTCAGCAATCATGAAATAGATGCAGCCAAGAGATCATCGCATTTACTAAAAGCAGAGGAAATCTTAAGCCAAGAAATGCCGATCATTCCTCTCTATTACAAATCACACCAAGCGCTTGTGAATCAAGATTTGCATATCGAGTGCAAATCGCCTGCCTTGCCTTTCAGAACGATAGACATCGCAAGAAGTTTTTTCAACCACACTAAGGAAACGAAAATGACAGCAATACTAAAAACGCTTATCGAATACAACATTAATCAAGAAATCCAACTCCATCCAGCCTGGTTAGGGGCTGTTTCCGGCTTAAAAGCAGAAAAAATGCTGAGAGGAAAAAATAAGCCCTATCTATACGTTTTACGTACAGGGGAATCCGAAACAGAAAATACAACAGATTACTATGTCACTTACATCGGCAGTGACCTTTCAATCAGACATCAGCCAGTCATCATTACGACAACAATGGAAGGCTGGTATTATGAAAATGGCGGAGGAATGGGACCTTTCTCTAATGATGTATCTATCAACGATGTTCTTCACCATATTATGCATTGTGAAAAAGGTGAATGCTCTCCATTAATCAATTTTGAAAAGAAATAATGACGACAAAAAGTCATTCATTTTCATCGACGATGGATTCATTGACAGGAGGACTGAGGGAGTTTGTCCTCCTTTTTTTTCCAATTCTCGCGACGACCTTCTCCTCCTATCTCTTTATTTTTGTGGAAAAATTGCTTCTCTCAAGGCTTTCTACGCAAGCGATGGAAGCGGCCGTTAATGCAGCCTATGCTTGTCAAATCTTCCAAAATCCTTGCGTAGCACTTGCCATGATGGCTCAAGTTTGCGTTGGACGGCTCTACGGAGCGCACGAATGGAAATCGATTGGATCTGTCGTATGGCAATTCATTTGGTTCTCACTCTTTTCATTTTTTATTACTGGTCCCCTCAGCTTAATTTTCAGCCAATACTATTTTTATGGAACAAGCTTTCAAGAAATCGTATTACCCTATTTTTATTTTTTAGTTTCTATCAACTTTCTTTTTCCTCTAGGAGCTGCGCTTTCTTGCTTTTACTTAGGCCAGGGAAAAACGCGGCTTGTTTTATTAGGCACCTTAGGTGCTCAACTTTTCAAATTGCCACTTGCCTACATACTGATTTTCGGATGGGGAAAGATTCCGGCATTCGGCCTAATGGGTGGCGCTTTTAGCACTCTTCTTTCACAAGGAGGATTTTGTCTTTCGCTCCTCGGCGTTTTCCTTTATTCAAAACATGCTGAAGCCTTTCATACGAAAGAGTGGAAATTTCAACCTCATCTATTTTGGGAAAGTATCCGTCCTGGCAGCCTCAGAGCCATCAATAGAATTTTAAATACTACAAGCTGGGCTGCCATTGCCTATTTAATGTCATCAAAAGGGGGGGATTACCTTTTAGCACTCTCAGTCGGCGGAACTTTATTCTTTTTCCTCCCCTGCATTGGTGATGCCGTCTGTCAAACCCAGACTACGATTGTTTCAAATCTCGTAGGAGCAGGTGATTATCATCTGCTCAACAAAGCCTTTTATTCTGGTTCTATCCTTGTTTTGATAACCATTTCACTCTTTGGCGTTCCACTCCTATTATTTCCTACTCAGACATTTAGCTATTTATTTGCGACGATTACTCTAGACAAAGCTAGCATTTCTCTGATCTTTTTTGGCGTATGGCTCTCCTTTGTCTTTTACACATGGCTCTATGTTCCGCTCAGCTATGTTTTAGCATTCAAAGACATGAATTTTTTTCTAATCATGGGAGCGATGAATTGGATTAATGGCTTTTTACTCATGTATTTCGCCATTAATATTTTGGAAATTGAAGCTTCCATGTTTTGGCTTGTACTCAGTCTTATGCACGGTAGCACAACCCTGCTCTACTACTGGCGAATGAAGGTACTTCAATCCCAAGTATTTGTTAAAGCAGGCATCTTAGCGACCTAAGCAACATACATTAATTGCGACCTGTCAAATCATAAACACTGGACTTATATTTTAAAATTTCTTTTAATTCTTTTTCACTCAACTGAGATTCAAGCAATTTTATGGTTTTTCTAGAACCTGATGTGGGTAATGCTATAAAGGAAATCTCGTTTAATCTCCATCCGTCATTTTTTATAGTCTATGGCAAATTGCAAAAATGGATGAAAAGATTTCCATTTTCCGCAGACAAATCTATCTATAACGATCTACAGCTTTCAAATCTCATGACCTCAAAGCAATTTCTTGATGAGAGAAGCCCCAAACACTTATTCCGCCTTGTCCTTTCGATGCATTTAATGCAAAAGAAAATTCTTTGGGGCATGACATTTTCTCATTTTTCCCGGCACCTTGAAATTCGCTGGTTTTCTACTACTTTGATCTTCCCCTTTAGCACAAAATCCGTAGAAGGATTAATGATCGGATTCAATGTAACCAACCGTTATGAGATATTCGATGAAGAAAATATTGTTTTAGCATTGCAAAAACACCTTCCAGAATTGCGATTAGTCAAAGATAGTTTTCATTGCCTGACTCCTCATCAGAAAAATCTAAAAGTTATCTACCTCGAATTAGAAAAACTAGATGGGACTGCCCTCTCTTTACAAGAACAAAATTTCATAAAAATCAATCTTGAAGAGAAGATACGTAAAAGTATTCAAACCCTTTCTCCAGCCATCTTTATGCGGCAAACCCAAGAAGAGACTTACAAGAATATCATTGTTCTGAGTAACGAAATCACTTCATTGACAGATAGTCCTCAAGTCTATATCACTTTTGAGACCCAAACAGGGAACGAGATCGTTTTCCAAATCATTTTAGTCCAAGTCTCCCCTTTTCATTCTTTTGCTCTGAAAGAAAGGTTTCTAGAGTGTACATTCGTTTTACAACGACATTTAATTGTAAAATCCCTTGATAACCATCCTGTAGAAGCTTTTATTTTCTCATTACATCTACAGCGTAGTCCCGATTTTCTGCGATCCGATGGATCATTAGATTTTTATGCGGCTAGGCAAAAAGTAGTGAATCTTATTACCTCAGCATTAGGAGAATTCCGGGACTTCAATGGAGGGATCATTGTTCAACAACAAAAACAATTACAGGCTCTTAAAGAAAGATGTTCAGACATTTCAAATGATTCTATTGAGCTCTTAGAAAATTTCTTCTATGAAATTTCTCCCTTAAAAAATCAAATAGCCTTGCCATCAGAACAATTGGCAGCCTTATATAAATTCTTTTTACAGCATCGCAAAGATCCCATTCTTAAAGGAAATTATAGCTTCTTTAAAACTAGCCAATATGAAAATTATCTTTTGTTGATGATAAAAATAAAAGATCGTTCTCTAGCGGATATTGTCTTAGACATTCTTCAAGAAAATCCCTCAGAAGCATATGAATTCACCTACAATTTCATACATAACACTGAAGACCTCTTATTTAACTGTCTTGTGAGAAATCCAGAAACGCCAAAAATGAAATTTTTACTGCATTCTCTCCAAGGATGTTTAGATCAATGGGAACTTAAGAAAAAAGAAAACCGAACTTTAAACATCGGGATGGAATATAACATTCTTTCTTTAGATCCTCGAATTGGAGGAGAAGCTGTTTCGAGCGATGTTTTGAGACTTCTTTTCGAAGGATTGACCCGATACAGAAAAAATGGTTCTATTGAAAATGCCATCGCAAAAAAGATCTCGGTTTCACCGTGTAGGAAACACTACACTTTTCATTTACATCGTTCTTTTTGGAATGATGGATCACCTTTAACAGCTTATGATTTCGAATATGCCTGGAAAAAAATTCTTTCTCCTGAGTTTGTCACATCTTTTGCTTATTCCTTCCATCCAATAAAAAATTCACAAGAAGCAAAAGAAGGAAAAGTTCTCCAAGAAGAAATCGGGATCAAAGTTCTTGACGATCTAACTTTGCAAGTTGAGTTGACTAATCCAACTCCTTCTTTCCTTCAGATGACAGCACATCCCTTATATTCCCCCGTCCATCGAATCATTGATCAACAAAATCCCCAGTGGTCCTATCAATCAGAACATCATTATCCCTGTAATGGTCCCTTTCAACTTAAAGTAAATCAACCCAACCAAGGATTCAAGTTAATAAAAAACCCTTTTTATTTTGACTCTCATCTTATTTCTTTGAAAGAAATCACTTTGACCAAAATGAGCCCCTCACAAGCGTTTCAAGCCTTTCAAAAAAATGAATTAGATTGGATAGGCAATCCGCTGGGCAGTTGGAAGCCTTTTTTCTCTCCAGGAAAAGATGATCGGATTGTAACTTTTCCTAATAGCTTTGTTTGTTGGGCACTATTTAATACAGGTGCTGAACCCTTTGATAATCATAAATTACGCCAAGCATTAGCTCATTCAATTCAACGTATTCCTTTAACATCAGACGCTATCTTGCCACTATCTCCGGCATTTTCCCCTCTTTTGCCTCAAAGTAAAGAACATCTTGATACTTTATTTCCGGATTACAATCCTGAGATAGCCTTGAAGCTATTGAATGAAGCATTAGAAGAAAAAAGACTATATAAAGAAGATCTTTCTCCAATAAACTTAATTTTTCATGATCAGGGAATTTTAAAACATATAGCGGTTTTACTTAAGCAACAATTGGAGGATTGTTTAGGTATCAAATGTGAATTGCATCCTTTAACCTGGAATATTCTTTTCAAAAACATTAGTTCTGGCAATTATCAAATGGGGCTTATGCATTGGGGGAACTTTGTCGATGATCCGATTTATACTCTTGGTTCTTTTAAATCTCGGCAATCTAAATTGAATTTTTCTAAATGGCACAATACACAGTTCGAACGATTCATTCAATTAAGCGATCAAGAGATTAACCCTTATCAACGCTCTCTTTATTTATTAGAAGCAGAAAAAATATTAAAACAAGAAATGCCTATTGTTCCTTTATTTTATCAACCTTATCAAGCATTAACCAAAAATAACTTGGATATTCCCTTTAGAACACTTGGTGGACTATTCAGGGCTAATGCATGAAGATTTATTTTGGAATTTGTGGTTACACCTGGATGACGATCCCTTTCAGCTATATTCTAGCCTTTAAACCCAACTTGCGCCCTAAATCACGCATGAACATTGCCGAACTTGGCAAGTGAAGGGCTAAGTGCCCGAAAGCCAAGTCGTGACTTGGCTGAGGTGCTTAGCGTGTCAATTGACAAGTG
>Ga0153954_1000246_pt1 | contig 47906 bp, 52 predicted proteins | sample TSFL038MetaG_FD_102277 | JGI IMG/M metagenome (GOLD analysis project Ga0153954, IMG submission 102277) | Attine ant fungus gardens microbial communities from Florida, USA - TSFL038 MetaG | ecosystem: Host-associated > Fungi > Mycelium > Unclassified | place: USA: Florida, Wekiwa Springs State...
AAATGGCGGATTTCATCTTCTGCAACATAGATAAGAGGACGTATGATGGTAATTCCAAAGTCCACCATCTCAAGTTTTGGCAAATTTCCTGCGAATTCTCCTTTATGGAGAAGATTTAATAGAAGTGTTTGCGCATGATCATCCCGGTGGTGGCCAAAAGCGATCGTTTTTGCCCCTGCTTCTTTCGCTGCCTCAAAAATGAGTCTACGCCGTTCTCGAGAGCAGGAGTAACATTCTAAAGATTCTCTTTTTTGTGTCGAGGTGCGTGAAATAAAAGATATATCCAACTTTGAGCAAACGGAGCGTAAGTACGAAGCTTGTAGAGATGCCCCGCATGAAAATTCACCATCTACATGGATGGCGCATAGCTTTTGATTGGGAAACCCTCTCCCCAGGATAGCTTTCAGCATAAAAAGAAGAGTCATACTATCTTTGCCACCACTCAATGCAATGGCAAGAGCATCACTTTCATCAAGCATAGCATGTTCATAAAGAGCCTTTCGAATCATGCTCTCAAGTTTTTTTCCTCTACGATTCCAAGGAGGGACTGCAATTGGAGTTGCCATTTCTAACATGACAAAGTAGTATATCTATTCTGCAAATAGAATTGGACTCTTTAAAGAGCCTCAGATAAAATCATTTTTAAATACGGAGAGAAATGAACGAGAAAGTAGGGCGCAATGATCCATGCCCTTGTGGTTCGGGAAAAAAGTATAAAAATTGTCATATGCTTCAAGACAAGGAAGCAACGTCGGCAAAATACACTCCTAGCGGTAAGCGCAAATTCAAAGCAAAAGTGATCAGCACTGCAGGTAAAGGCATAGCGATATTTGGTTCTGCCACTCAGCCGCAACAAGTCCCCACATCATCTCCTACTCTAAATAGACTTAAGTTCCGCAAGACGCATAAAGATTATCGCACAGAGGTTAAGCCCGAGGCCCTTCCTTTTTCCCTTCCCACATCATCCGAGACGCCTCAAGAACGGGAACGTCACTTACCCCAACCAGACGAAGCTTTTAAGCCCACCAAAGAAGATTTTCGGAAGAAAAAGGAATGACTTTATCGAAAACAACCCCTTTTGGTATAAAGGGCCGACTCCATGCTGGAGTAGCTCAATTGGCAGAGCACCCGACTTGTAATCGGGCGGTTGAGGGTTCAATTCCTTTCTCCAGCATCACACGGGGGTGTCGCATAGTGGCCAATTGCATCGGACTGTAAATCCGACAGCTTCGGCTTACGCTAGTTCGAATCTAGCCACCCCCACTCTTTCCCTACACACACTCCTCAAGGCGCTTAAGTGCTTAGACCAACAAAGCTACTTTGTCTCAATTGAGCCAAAGAAGATAAAATTTGAAAAATGCAAACACAGCATGCAAGGTTAGGGCAGCTCAACGCATGGCAGGAAATGCAGCATATTAAGAAAAGACATGCGAATGCTTACAGCAAATAAGCCTCACCTCTATATTGTTAGGAGATTTTCAGCTTTACCTAAAACGGCTCGTCGACCAAATCTTGATTTTTCAAGGGCAATATAAATCGGTTGAAACAAACATCTCAAGCTCTCCCTATTCCCTTGAACTTCAATTGCAATCATTTGAGTTGCATTATCATAGAGTAGGCGAGGAAGGCGTCAAAAGTGCCTATGTCCTCAAACGCTTTCAAGGTGAGGGTGAACCTTTGAAATTTATGAAGAAAATTTTTGACTCTAAACTAGGAGAAAAAATTTGTATATCTCATAGTTGTAGCCAATCTGAGGCAAAATTGATGCACCAATCTAACATCGACCAAACTTTTTTCAATTTTTTTTTTTGAGAAAAGGGGAAAAGAGTGGGTCGTGCTTAAAAAATAAAAAATTTACCTTTACTAGAAAAGAAGAGAGCGACTTTAAACTATTGCAAGAGAAAATCTTCGAATTGGAACCTGCAAACGTAAAATTCTTATTTTAGTGGATAACAGGCTCTTTTTTTGATATAATCTTTAAAAAAATGGAGATAAAATGAGCGTTCCATCTATAGAATGCAGCTTGCCGTTCTGTGGTATTGCGAAAGAGCAAACAAATTTTTCATGTAACTTCAGAATTACTACAGTAATACTAGGTGTCATCTTTTTGATCGCTGGATTGACACTCATTTCGGGCGCTTTTGGTAGTTTTGAATTCGTATCAGGTGTTGTATGTACCGCAATTGGCCTCGTTGCAATAGCAATTGGCTCATGCATGCGCTGTGTAACACAGAATGAAGAAAACGACATTGTTCAAAACTATACCTCGAATCTTTCAAGCTTGCCCTATACACCACCAAAATCAAACTTTTTACCTTATACTCCTCCAAAAATTGATGGAATACCGTCCGTTACTAATACTCAAATAAGATCATCTGTACCTCCTCTGGAGTCAGTCAAGGCTGCACCAATAGTTAGTATTAAACAACTGCTCAAGCAGTGCCAAAATTAACACAGCTGCAAGAAGGGCTTTTGACGTCTGTCGGCCATTTGAATCAGATTCAGATATTGTTAGGTCAACGCGGAATTTCTACTCAAAATGTTTATGATGGAAATCAGCTACACAACTATCTCACGACCAGTTTTACTAATCTCAGACATCCCGTAGAGGGTTCGCCTAGTGTTGAATTGCTCACGCAATGGGCCAACCTTATAGATGCTGTTAAAAAGGCAGAAAGGTCTCTGTGCTCTGCTTTTTATTCAGGCTATCAGTCTAACTATAAGCCCCCGCAATTTATCCCAGGCGAATATAAATATGAACCGTCTACAGTTAAATATGATTCTGGTGGATTAAAATATAATAGTGATACTTATAGCTATGAATATAAATCTCCCTCATTTAAAACTGAGTTATTTAAAGTTAAGTATAAAGCTCCAAAGTTTAAAGAAGCTGAAGGAGAAAAATTTACCGAGCAAGAATTAACATGCTTAACGAACATATCGAAATCTTTAAATTTATTACATTACTGGCTAGCTGAGGGCTTTTATTCCTGCAATTTACGAAATGAAGCATACGAGCAGATTAAACAAAATAACGTTCATAAAATTAAAGAGCCTTTTTTCTTTAAGTTAGCCAAAGATTATTATCAAGAAGGCGATAGATTAAATACAGTTAAAATGCTGAAAGGAATATACCATTATAGTAAAAATAAAGAAGATTTCTTTTATAGATTAGCGGTAGATTACTATCAAGAAGGGGATAAAGATAACGCCATTAAAATGATTAAAAAGACCTATCATGACACAGATAGGAAAGAAAAATTTTTCAACAGGCTGGCGGAAGACTATTATCGAGAAGGGGACCGAGAAAAAGCAATAAAAATGATCAAAGAAATTTATCACGACTCGAAGACAAAAGAGAGCTTCTTTTTCAGATTAGCCAAGGATTATTGCCAGGAGGGTAATGAAGAAATGGCAGCCAAAATGCTTAAAGAAATTTATCACGATACTAAAAAGAAAGAAGCTTTTATGAAAGAAAACAACCTATTCGTGTTTTAAATAGAAAAATCTTTTTTAATTGTTATGTTGTTCCTTGGTAATTAGTTCGATCTCTTTTAAAGAATTTTCTTCGGTGTCTCACTCTCTGGAGCTTGTACTACAGCCATTTGAGCTTCAGCATTCAATCAGCTGCGAAGCTGATGCTACAAAGGACTGGGTTGTCTTAAAAACTAAGAAAATTATTTTCACAGAACCAGGGGTTATTAATTTTAATGGGCTTAAGGAGATGGCCTTGAAACTGCCCCCTGCTATAAAGTTTTATATTTAAAGAGTTTATATCAAAGTTATTGAATTTTAATGGTTTATCTGGTAAGCTAGTTATAGTTTTTATTTAGAAGTTAAAAGTTAAATGTCATTTGCTATTTCAAATATTGTCTATTCATGCCGAGGAAACTTGGAAAGCAGTCTATCAAAAGTGGACATCATTGCGGCTATTGTAATAAAGTGCTCAGATAGTTCCACTTCGGAAGTCAAGGCTTGGATAGATGAAGATGCTAATTTAATGATGGAAATCCCTACTGAGGGATCAAAATCTCGAGTAGAAATTTCTATGGCGGAAACTCAAGAGTGGATAAAGAACTGGAAGCTCCAGAACCGAGCAAAAAAACCGCCTAAACAATTACTTTCGCCAGTATAAAAAAGGAGATGCGGAATGAGCAAGGTGGAAACAATTTCCGGTGTTGTGATCGGAGTAGGTCTGATTTCAGCTGCGATTGGGCTTGGGATGCTCGGTTATGCATTCAACCATATTGATCTGAATTTTTCTTATGCCTACAAAATATCCTCGTTCATACTTGGCTGGGGCGGGCTTGCAATGGCTGGTGTAGGCACCCTTCTGCGTGGAGGTTATTTATGCCTCCATGAACATGAAAAAAAAGATTTTTCCCGTATATTGTACTCCGATTTGCCGCCCGATCTCCGTCCGCTGTCATCCTGACAATCCCAAAGAAAAGATTTTATAGCTTGAGTGCTTGCCGTTATGTTTTGTAACAGCTAAATATAAGTGTTTATCAAAAGACTGGGATTAGTGTCGGTAGAGATTTAAGAACATTGGTTTTCACTTTAGAAAGCTTGGCACTTCTTTCTCAAGAGATAGATCAAGCTGATCATCATTATTTTTCATGCTCTGTATTAGGTGACGATCAAAATCGGACTCGAAGAGACTGTCCTGTATAATGCGATATTTTTCGAATTCGCTTTCTGCAAAAGCTTTTGCTATTTCATGGCTAACTTTTCCTGGATTCGTAAGAATATCTTTTTCATTGAATTGTAGAAAGGCATTCAACTTGTTTGCCCTGTCATTCATCGTCATCGGGATACCGCGCTCTGCTTGAGACTCGGCATAATCAAGGTACATAGTGATGAAACGATCGAGAGATCGCAACTCCTGCTCATTCAGGTAATTTTTAGCAATACTAACATTGGATTTCAGGATTTTCCCATGTGGGGCATTTTTCCAGGTGGTGAGCCCCATTCGCTCCTTTGTGCTACCGGCTCTTTTAAGGATAAGCTCTGGAGCTGTGAAGTTTATTCTGAACGGTCGCAAAAAACTGCTGGGTTACCGCTGCATTCGAATCATAATCCATTGCAAGGGCATAGATATCCGTAATTTTTTGATAAAATCTGCGTTCACTAGCCCGAATTTCACGAATTTCTTCTAGTAGGTGATCGAAATAGGCCTTATTAAAAACCGATCCATTTTTCAACCGTTCTTTATCAAGAACATAACCCTTAATTGCAAAGTCTTTTAATATTGTAATAGCCCACTGACGAAATTGAATGGCTCGTTGTGAATTAGTTCTAAATCCAACGGCTATGATAGCTTCTAAATTATAAAATTCTGTATTTCTATTTACGTCACGAGGACCTTCTTTTTGAACTATTCGGAAATTCCGAACAGTTGCCTCCTGAGAAATTTCGCGCTGAGCGTATAAATTAGTTAAGTGCTCGCTGATAGTCGGAACTGTGACTTCGAATAGGACTCCCATTAGTTTTTGGGTTAACCAGACGGTTTCTTCTGCTACTCGAACCTCAATGCTGTCTGTAGCCGATTGACCAGTGAAAATCAAAAATTCAGCAGTGCTATTGCGAATCTGGCATTTCTTCTCATCTTTAGAATTCATTGGGAGTTAATATTAAAGTCTTGAATGTTTTGAAGGAAGAGAAATTTGCCCAATCCAAAGTTCTAAAAGCGTCCAACCACCCCCACTTTTTTCATCTTCCGAACTTTACGCAGCTGGTTGGCTGCCGCCTTAAGACGAATCAATAGACATTTGGTAGCAAAAATGGTGCAGTTATTGGTGACGAATCGTTAATGGGGGACTGGAAGGTAGGAAATTGCTTGAACCTCGTAAGCTTTAAAAAGGATGAACGAACGAATCTTGGGTTAATCATACATCCATCAGTTAATGGGACAATTGGAAATGTTTTTGAAGCCAGTTCTCATGACAATATGCAGAAAAGAAAAAAAGGAAAGCTCAAGTGTATCCCAAGCTCGCCTGGGGATACAGATTCATTACTAAGCCATCTAAAAAACTTAATGGGCACATCAAATGATGAACTCACTCTCGAAATCATTGCTGCAGCAAGTGGAGGAATATCTTCAAATACGGATACAAAGCATCTTTTGACCGTTGCTGCTGACGTTTTAGCTGAATGCAAGCCTCAAGATTTACACGAAGCCCGATTAACATGGGATGCGCTCTAAAGAGATCATTCAGGCAAGTAAACGACTTACATTGATATTGCGCGAATTTAGAATCTTTTGACTTAAAACATATACTAATTATTTTATTTATTAAATCTTAATATTATTTTGCTACAATTTCTTTAAAAGATAGGAGCTCCCATGTCAGTACAATTTCATGCATATCATGAGGTAGCAGCTGTGTTACCCCAAAAAGTCAAAGATATTGTTGAATCAAAAACCGCAAAGGCAAGAGTTAATCTTCAAAGCTTTAATGTAAATGGAGGCGAGGAAACAAAGAATTGGTTTCCACTTATTATTGCTTTGGGAGTAATTATAGCGCTTGGAGGTGTTTTTCTTACACTGGCGGCTCATCAGGTTTTACCTCAAGGTGTCAATGCAATTAGCAATCTAGGTGTTGGTGGCCAAGCATTGGGTTACTGTGTCATTGGGTTAGGTGTTCTTATAGCGATTATTGGAGCTGTAAAATCTCATCACGTCCATAAACAGAATTCTAAAATAGCTGTTTATAAAGACGGTGTTGAGGGGGTACATAATAATGCCGAAGAGGCTGAAATGGATTCTTATTTCCCGAATAGATTGAATAAGGATGAATTTTTTATTGTAGATATTGCTTCGAGATCGGAAATTACGATTTATTATTGTGAATGGGATGAAAAAAATAAAATGGCGTACCCACGCTATGAAGTGGCTTCTTATGCTGCATCGTCTCTTCAAACAGCTTTTGAAGAATGGTGTGGAAAACATCAAACATTTATGACAGGCGCTTCTTCTATTGATCTGCAAACTTTGCGCCAGCGTACAGAAGCCTTTGAGGATAAAAAGAAATAAACCAAATAGCTATCTAATAGGTAGTTTTTTGTTTAGGCGTTCCGCGCTTAAGCCCATAAATGATTACGAATTTTGATCAATCGAATCAACATAGCGTGTCTTCGTCTTCCTGCTCTTTTTCAATTCTAGGGTATATTTCTAGGATCTCCTAGGAACTGTTCCTATCGAAGTCGTCAGATCTATGATCAGGCCAAAGAGGCTCATCACCAGCTTCTTCTGCTGTTTGACGACGTTCTTCACAATAATCGCTCCAGCCAATTGCATCATTGGATCAGGGCGTTTAGGTCGCTCTTCCACCATTTATCTAAGTGTCCACCCTTATTTTGGATGTCGATTTAAATTTTAGAGAAAGACTCGATAATCGACATTAAAGATTTTGCCCAGTTTTTGGGCCATTTTTTTGCCAATAGGGCGCTTTCCATGTTCCATTTCGCTGATATGATGAGGTAGAACGCCTATCTCTTGTGCTAATTCTTTTTGAGTCAAGCCTGCCTTATGGCGACCTCCGCGCACTAGCATGCCCGTTTCTGTGTATTTTGCGATCAGGTCTTTAGATGCTTCACGCCAGGGAATGCTGTCTTCCTTTTGTGTGCGAGGCTGTTTATTAGTAGGGTGCATTTTCGTGTGTGCCGACATAAAATATCTCCACAATTTTTACTTTTTTATCTTCCACATACCAGCAAGCAACATAGGTGGGCTTACCTTTCTTGATATGACAATGATAGGCATTTTTAGGAAGACTCTTCCCAGTTAATGGACTAAAATTCGGCCAATTCTTTCTAATCGGTCCAAATTGCTCTATCTCCCGCATGAGAAGGTTAATCTGCAATCTCACGCTTTCTGGCAGTTTTATAGATTTTTTTCCTGCTGAGCGCGATAGAGAAACCACGTAGCATCGCCACCATCACTGTCATTCATGTCTGTGTCCTTGCGATTACAGACATATTACCAAAAAATGGTAATTCTAAACAATGCGAAAAAACAAAACAAGATTGAACCTTTTGAACCTTGATTGGAGATACAGTTTAGAAAATGCAGAGCTCAGTCATCATGGGACATGGATGGGACAGCATTAAGCTAAAACTGCCTAAATCTCTCAACAATTATTAGCATTTATTTGAATACAAGAGCCTATTTCTTAGATTGATATGCATTGAAATTGGTTGTTGTAGATTGGAAAAGAGGTGACTGTAAATCCGACAGCTTCGGCTTACGCTAGTTCGAATCTAGCCACACACGAAGTCAGCCGAAAACCATACTCTCTCTGATGCTATAGATCGCTTTCTTGGGGAATCATTTACCCGAGCAAGGAAAAACCTGAAAACCGAGCAGGGGCATCTCACTTGGTGAAAGAAGAATTAGGTGATTATGCACTTATTCGACTAACCCCCGAGCTCATTGCCAAAAAACGAGATGAGCTTCTTGCTGGTTTTACATTTAAAGGAACCCAACGTTCACCCTCTACTGTCAATCGGTACATGGCTACTCTATCAACGCTCTTTACCATTATGGTCGAGGAATGGGGTTGGCTGCATGAATCTCCAATGAAACGTGTCAGAAAGCTCAAAGAACCCCAAGGGCGTATCCGATTCATTGATTAGGGGGAAAGAGACCGTCTCATTGAAGCTTGCCTGAAGAGTAAAAATCCCCATCTTCATTTGATTGTAATTCTTGCTATCTCTACTGGTATGCGGAAAGGGGAAATATTAAACCTTAAATGGAACGATATTAATCTCCAAACTAGTCGCGCTTTACTGCAGGCAACCAAGAATGGCGAACGGAGAGTTGTTTTTTTACAAAATTATGCTCTTGAGCTTCTAAAGCAGCATGCAGAGAAGTTTGGCTTCAAAAGCCCATTTGTTTTTCCTAACCAATTAGATAACGGTGGAATAGATATTGACGAAGCCTGTTCCATGACCTTCGTCATAGCGCAGCCTCCTATCTTGCCATGAATGGAGCTACTCCTTCAGAAATTGCCGAGATTCTTGGTCACAAAACTCTTGCTATGATCAAACGTTATGCCCATCTCTCCGAAAGTCATACACAAAAGGTAGTAGCCAGCATGAATGAGGCAATTTTTGGATGATTAATCATCTGGATATTCTTTATCAGAAAAATTTTTAAAATCGGGATTTGTTAAAATGCCTAGTTTTTTACATGCCTCCTCAATATCTTTACTTTCAGCCTCTGGTAGTTCACTCGCTATGTACAGCCCAAAATCGAATTATCATTTTTTCTTGGAAAGAATGTTAAAATCATCTACATTTATATAAAACTGTAGATGAAACTAACGTCTTTTTATGATAAAAAGCCAGTCGCTTGCCATCAAGAGGGCAATCGAAAAATTTAAAGAAAAAAAGGGGATTTTACATACAGCTGAGGCTATACGTCTTGGCATTCACTCTACTGTTTTATACAAAATGAGAGATGAGGGGATTATCGAGCCCCTCGCAAGAGGGGTATACCGATTAACCGATCTACCTGCACTTGATAATCAAGATTTAGTCACTGTAGCTACAGCAATCCCTCAGGGAGTCATTTGTCTCATATCAGCCTTATCATTTCATGGTCTGACCAGCCAAATCCCTCGGCAGATTGATATTGCTTGTAAACGAGGTTCTATGCGGCCTGCCTTGAAATATCCGCCTATCAGGATATTTTGGTTTTCTTTAGATTCTTTTGAACATGGAATTGAGCAGCACGAAATGGATGGTGCTTTAATACGTGTTTACTCTGCTGAAAAAACGCTTGCTGATTGCTTCAAATACCGCAAAAGGATTGGAATGGACGTTTTTGTCGAAGCTTTAAAGACGTTTTGGGCAGAGCGCAAAGGAAGCATTGATAAACTAATGGAATATGCAGCTATTTGTCGTGTGAGCAAGCTGATCCGACCCTACATTGAAAGTGTGATTCATGACTAACACCCTCGCTTTTGAGATCAGAAAAAAACTCTTAAAAATAGCTCAAGAAAAAGGGCGTCCTTCTCAAGAGATTTTGCAATACTATGCCATGGAACGTTTCCTTTTTCGATTATCGCAATCAGAATATCAACAACGCTTTGTTCTCAAGGGTGCTCTATTGCTGCATGCACGAGAATTGACTGCTTTCCGAGCAACGCAAGACATCGACCTACTAGGTATTACAAATAACGCTCCGGATCACATTGCGGCTATTTGTAAAAAGCTTTGTGCCTTCGAATTTGAGGATGGAATTCAATTCGATCCAGAGACCGTTATTTCTTCAGTCATCAAACCAACCACCGACTATCAAGGCGTACAGGTCAAGTTCAAAGGTGTTGTAGATCGTTCTAAAGTTCATATTCGCATTGATGTTGGATTTGCTGACGCAGTACATCCAAAGCCTGTTGCTTTTGTATTCCCGACCATCTTGCCTCTTCCTGCTCCCAATTTGTTGGGTTACACGTACGAAAGCGTTATCGCCGAAAAGGTAGATGCAATGATTCAGCTAGGTGAACCAAACAGCCGCATGAAAGATTTCTACGACGTCTGGTACTTGGCTAACCGCATTTCTTTTAAGATGAGCATACTCACAGAAGCGCTCAAAGCCACCCTAACGGCAAGAAAAACTGAGGTACCCGAAAGCCCACATATTTTTGAACCCAGTTTTTGCACGAACTCCATCAAGCAGGAACAATGGAAAAACTTCTGTCGACAGAATCGTTTTGAGGGTATGCCTGAGTTTCCTCAGTTAATGGGACAATTGGAAATGTTTTTGAAGCCAGTTCTCATGACAATATGCAGAAAAGAAAAAAGGGAAACACAATGGATTTCGGAGTCATTTCTTTGGGGATCCAGTCAATAGAATCCTATTTGCTCTTTTGCGGAAACGCTTGTGGAAAACTGACAGAATACTCGCTTTTTTCTTAAAAAAACTGATTACTCTTCTGACACCGTGTGGTGAATTTCCCTTAGCGTATGTAAGCCATACAGTGCTTTTGTCTACCATCGGACTAATTGTGTGCGCATCTGATTACAAAGTATTTCTCTGTAGGCATGACCTATGGGTCTTGAAAAAAAATGGCTTTCAGGTTAATTCTGCATCAATATGGAAAAAAGATTTGATGCAATTATTGTGGGCACTGGGCAGGCTGGTCCTTCCTTAGCAAATCGATTGACTCAGGCGGGCATGCAGGTGGCAATTATTGAACGAGCGCGGGTTGGGGGGACGTGTGTAAATACTGGCTGTACTCCAACAAAAGCACTTGTAGCGAATGCTAAAGCGATCCACTATGTGCGCTCTGCTGCCCCATTTGGAATCAAGATCAATTCTTTTTCAATTGATATGCCTGCCATAAAAGCGCGTAAAGATTCCATTGTCAATGAAAGCTCATCAGGGCTGAAGCAGTGGCTGCTTGGCATGAAAGGATGTACCTTTATAGAGGGGGAGGCTGTATTTACTGATCCACATACAGTATGTGTCAATGGGGAGTTTTTGCATGCCGAGCGTATTTTTATTAATGTTGGTTGTAGAGCAGCTATTCCAAATATCCCTGGCTTAGCTGATATTCCTTACTTAACAAACTCTTCTATGATGGATTTAGATGATTTGCCTGAGCATTTGTTAATTATAGGCGGAGGTTACATCGCTCTTGAATTTGCTCAAATGTATCACCGATTTGGCAGCTCTGTTACTGTTCTTCAAAGAAATTCCTATCTCATGCCCAAAGAAGACACTGATATTTCTGAAGAAATCAGGAAAATTCTCGAGAAAAATGGGATCCAGATCTTAACTGATGTGCGACAGATCAAAGTGCTTAACGGTTCTAAACAAGGAGATATTCGACTTGATGTTGGCAAGCAAACAATCGCAGGTAGCCATTTGCTTTTAGCGACAGGAAGGGTACCGAATACAGATGGTCTTGGTTTGGATAAAGCTGGTGTGAAAAAAGATGAAAAAGGGTTCATCAAAATTGATGATTGGCTTCAAACAACGCAATCCCATATTTGGGCATTGGGTGATTGTAATGGACACGGGGCCTTTACGCATACATCCTATAACGATTTTGAAATTGTTGCCGCAAATCTTTTGGATGGTGGTTCTAGAAAGGTCAGTGATCGGATACCCATTTATGCATTGTATACTGATCCGCCATTGGGACGCGTAGGGATGACAGAACGGGAAGCTAGAAAATCAGGCCGACGCCTCTCTATGGCAAAAATGCCCATGACTCGGGTCGCTCGGGCGCGTGAGAAGAGTGAGACCGATGGGTTTATGAAAATAATCACAGACAATGAGACTAATCAAATTCTCGGCGCCTCATTATTGGGTACCGGATGCGATGAAGTTGTGCAAATGATTGCAGATGTGATCTATGCAAAGGCTCCATACACTTCGATTTGTAAGGGAGTGCACATCCATCCGACTGTTTGCGAACTGATCCCCACTCTGCTTGAAGGACTCCAGCCTTTAAAATAAGGCTTATACCAAATCCAGGAAATAACGTCATGAATTCGGACTGTATAACATGCCATCTTTAAACGATCGTTTCTTGCCCATGTTTAAAAACATGCGCTTCGAAACGATCGTTCAAATTTGTCACGTTACTCAGCCCGTATTCATGACGTTATTTCCCGGATTTGGTATTACTTTTTTTGAGTCAGCCCCTATAGATCCAACAGGTGCAATAAAATTTTTGTCTGGACACTTGAGTCCTTTTCTAAGGCTGGTAAAATTGATGCCAATTGCCAAGAGTCAAAGCACTCTTTAAAATGCCCTTCCTTAACCAGAGATTGAAAATATTTATGATATAAAATAAAGGCACGCCCAATCTTGTTTGAGTCATCTTTACAATCATTCTTATAAGAAATCATCGATTGTTTGAATTCTACTATCTCTGCGTCACTTGGACGGGTTTCGGCTCCTTCAAAAAAGTCAGGCCTTTGCAAAGCATCCGCTAAAGATTGAACAGCACCAGAAATGAATGAAGAACAACTCATTGAAATCGCAGCCCATGAAAATACAGCCTGGAGATTTGAAGTGTGTAGCTTAAATTCTTCTAGGGTCATGCAAGATTTTGAATCGGTATAATATTTTTTTTCTAATTCTATATACTCGCTAAGATGGTCAAGAAAAATGATTTCTTCTTCGTAACTTCTCATCAGACGTCCTTGGTGGATTTTATGAGAATGGGAATCTTTCAAAACCGCAAAAGGAGTACGTGTGGTATATTCGTTTTTGGTGATTTTCGCACCTTTTAGAAGTAAAAGTTCGATAACACTCCAATGAATTTTTTTATAATGAGACATATTTTCTAAGGCGCATTCTAAAGAAGTGCGAAAATAGCCCGCTTCTACTACGTTGATATCAGAAATTTTATCAATGAGAAAATTTAAAATTTCAAGATTTGGAGGAGAATTTTCTTCAAGACAATCCATGTAGAAATGGAGCATACCTCCTGTACCACGGGCGGGAGAATATTCAAGATTCGCCCCCAATGCGACTACAGCGCGAACAGCAGAAAGGTCTCCATTTTTGATAGCGAATTCCAAAATAGTATAAGTATGAAAAAAATCTTTAAATTTATATTTAAGGATATCGTTTTGATTTTGTTGCAAAGCCCACTTCAGATTTTCTGAATTCCCTTTTAGGTCATAACCATACACCATGTAATAGGCGGTATCGGTAATTATCTGAACGATTGGATTTGTCATGTCAGCTCCTTGCAAAATGAAGCTTCAACTTTATTTATCATAAAACATTTATTACAATTGAAAAGTAGATGGTGGTGCGCTTGTATATAAAAAATTATTTTTTGTTGTAAAAAAACAGTTTTTATAGTACGCTGTTCGCTTACAGGAGGCAGATTATGTGTTGTGGTATTGATTTAAAATCGTTAGGTTATAAGGATGATAAACAGGAAATGTTTGTCACTACGTTGGGGGTTGTCACATCTTTGGCGGCTATTTCTGGGGTTGTGATGGGGGTTTTAGGTCTTTATGGCGTTATATCCCAATCAACCAGTCTTTGGTCTCAAGTGGGTATGTTTGGTGCTGTAGCTGGATTGGGCGCCATTGCAGTAGGTAGTAGTGAAAATGTTAAACGTAAATTGCCAGTTGTATTGGCTACACTTAGCTTGTTAGCTCTGCCGGTGTTATTTGGCTCTTTAGGTGCGGTGAATGTGATCCACCCACACGAAATGCTTTATGCTGCGACCGGCATATTTGCTGGAGTAGTTGTTATTAGTTTTGTTTTTAATTCTTGTGTGATTTGCACAGATTGCATTGAGAGTTAATAAGAATTAAAGTTAAGGTTTCTTTGCCGAGAGAAGGGAGATAATTTTATCGAGCTTTCTTTCGGTTCGATCTTCACTATCGCAACTTTATGGGCTTCCTGAATAAGGAAGCCCATAAGTTCAACGCAAAAAATCCTATATGTTCCTTTAATTTTTGCTATCCGTAACGGCAAATCGGGTAAACGTTCCGTGACCGTTTTGATTGAGCACATCGATAACAAGTTGGTTAGCCAGTCCGGAACCATCGATTGTAAAAATGACTTGATTGAGGTCGCTGATATTTTCAGTTCTCATTTGGAAATAAAAAGCGTCTCGATTGAGAGGCGTTAGCAAAACTGTTTCTGGCTTTGGCCCAATCGAGAGATACAATTTGCCCTCTTTATTAAAAACGGTGATGGCGTCGAAGTAATCGTTTTGATACGAGCCTGTATAGGCATTGAGAGGGAGTGGCCCTGAGCGATTTTTGGGAAAAGGGAAAGAGGTGATGGGTTTAGGAATCACTGTCTGGAATCTTTCTTTCCAAATGGCTAGCCAATTTTTTTCTACACTGCCAGTTTCTTTTAAATCGTGAAAAATATCGCCCACTGCTTCGGCAAAACCATCCGGTGTGCGGTTTGTAAAGACTGCGATTCCAAATTTTTCTTCAGGGATTAATTGAACAAAAGTGCCTGCACCGAGGGCAAAACCTCCTGAGTGAGAGATTACAGTGTGCCCCCTTTCATTATAATACACAATCCAGCCCAAACCATAGAAACTGTTATTACCCTTTGTGATGGCGGGTACATAGGTCTGTTTGAGAGACTCTTCCGGGATGATTTGTTTGCCATCGTATTGCCCGCCAGATAATTGCAAGAGCATCCATTTGGTAAAATCGTTTAAATTCATGCTCATTCCACCAGCCGGAGACTGTGCATCAGGATTGCGTTGATAAAGAGGTTGTGGGTTGCCATCTTGGATCACATGACCTTCTGCTCGATTGGTTTGTTTGATGTAGTCCGAAAATGTGACAGCTGCGCTGGCCATTCCGAGAGGAGTGAACAATTTCTGTTGCACCAGCGTATCCCAATTGGTATTAGCAGCTTTTGCTGCAGCAATAGCGGCCTCTGAAAACCCGAAATTGGTATACAAGAACTGAGCTCGGAATCCAACAATAGGCTCAAGGCGTAATTTGTGAAAAATCGTTTTTTGGTCAAAACCTAAATCTTCTAAAAGATCACCCGCATGGTCAGGGAGCCCACTGCGGTGTGAAAGCAGATCTTTTAAAGTCAGCTCACTTGTCACCCAAGGAACTTCTAGTTCAAATTGTGGATCTAATTGATTCACACGGCTGTCCCAATCGACTATTTTTTCTCCAACAAGGGCTGCAAGTACTGTGGAGGTAAGAGGCTTAGAAAGAGAAGCTATTTGGAATACGGTTTCAGGGGTAATCGGCTGATTTTCACCGACTTTGCGTACACCAAACCCTTTTAAAAATACGACTTCATTATCAGCGATGACCGCAATTGCCATCCCAGGGACGTGAGCCTCTTTCATCTTTTCCTGCATCAATTGCTCAAATTCAGGAAGGATGGCCCGAATGTTGTCATCGTTTGCTGAGTATAGAGAACACATCATCATACAGCACAAAAAAAAAATGGATTTGAGTGACATTGTAAACCTAATCGAAAGTTAAATTGATCCAGTAACGAGTATGTTTCAGCTCTCCTGTTTTGATAAGCGCTCCTTTTTGGACAAGATCGGCTAGATCGCGAGTAGCTGTGGCACGTGAAGTTTTGGTGATTGCAATATAATTTTCAGCACTTAATCCCCCTTTAAATCCATCGAGACCTTCGGCAAACATTCTCAAAAGAGCCTTTTCTTGACGCGAGTTAATTTGACCTGAAAGTGTTGTGAGCAACTTAGTTTTTGCAATCAAAAAGTTAAGTAGATCCAACGATTGTTTTTGTCCTTGTAAAATAACATCAACAAAAAAATCAACCCAAGATTGGATATCTAACGTCCGATTGCATTTTTCTAGATGCGCATAGTATTCTTTTTTTCGTTTTTCCAAAACTTGGGAGGTTGCAATGAGTATCGGTTTATTTACTCCTTGTGAAAGGATTTTTTCGATTAAAAGACGACCAATTCTTCCATTACCATCTTCAAAAGGGTGAATACTTTCAAAATATACATGAGAAATAGCAGCTTTTATCAAGATTGATTGAGAATTATTTTGTGAGTTAAACCAGTCAATAAAAGCATTCATTTCTTTTGGAACTTTTACCGAAGGTGGTGCCTCAAAAAAAACATGTGTTTTATTAATATTATTGGAAACAATTTGCATCGGTTCTGCATGTGTGCGGTAATGTCCGCAGTCTTCTATGTGTATATGGCCATGAAAAAGCTCAAAATGCCAAGCACAAAGCATTTCGTGGGTAAGAGGTTTTTGATATGTGTCGTACACTTCACATAATAATTTAGCCATGCGGTATTCTTGATTGGTTTTCGGTTTGCGGGAAGCTAAAAGTCCAAAATTACGTTTGATGGAAGATTGTAAGCTTTCTCTGTCGAGTATTTCACCTTCTATACGAGCGCTTTCCAAACCTTCAGTGCTTAAAATTTCGACAATAAATTTTTTGCTATCTTTCTCATCAATATTTTTGAGCGTGGCACAAGCTTTGCCAACGCTGAGCAAAAATTGTCGCTCTTTTTGAGCGATGTTGTCTGTTTTAAACTTGAACTTTGGCCAATCATGAAGTTCCCAGTTCCAAGGCATGAGTGATAAACATCCTTTCTATAACTCATAATTTTGCCAAATTGTGAGTTATAGAACAAGGGTCTATAACTCACTCTCGGGTTTGACTGGGGAGCGCAGTTGCTTTTTTTGGGAGGTTTTTTCTTTTTTTGTGCGATTTTTTGCCCGTGCAGAAAAGGGGATGCGAGTGGCTATCCGTTTGGGCTTACGATAATTAAGGGCTGCTACTTTTTTGCGTAATTTAACGATGCAATCTTGTTTATTGAGGTATTGACTCCGCTCCTTTTGGCTTGTTACTACAATTCCGGTAGGAAGATGGGTCAGTCGGACAGCGCTGTCAGTGACGTTGATGTGCTGACCCCCTTTACCGCTTGCGCGGTAGGATGAGACGGAGCACTCTTTGAGCAAATCGTCATCATCAGGAGGGAGCCGGATGATATTGTCCATATGATATTTAAATAAGTAAGTAGGTTGATTCTGGATCGCAGCACGCTCTTCCTGTGATTTGGCGCAGATCACACGTGAGGTCATAGAGGCTCGCAATGGTATGGTTCAGTGAGCCGTCCATATGCTCCCAACACCAAAGGAGAGGGGAAGTGGAACAAATCGCAAGAGGAATAGACAAGATCACAAGAACGACGGAGAGGATAAGTGAGATGAGGTTGAGAGCCAACGGAATACAAGAGTATGAAATGATACGGAAAGCTAAATAGGCGCCAGCTTTTGAGCAAGTAAATCCATTCTCGCCTTCATAGAGAGGTGTTTTGACCCCTTCGATGACACGATTAATCCAATGGAAGCCAGGAAGGGCTTCATAGACTTTGGGGCTGTCAGATGGAGCTTCAATACTGACCGTCCCGCCAAAAGTTCTTCCCATATGCACTCTACTTAAAATTTCTAGTTAAATTTTAGTTTTTTTATAATTATTTTGCCTAGAACATTTCCAATAATGAACCGAAAAAAGAGGATTGTTTTTGTGGGATAAAATTTTTGATCTTTTGCGGGACATATTTTTCGATTTCAAAGACGTTTGCAAGATCAGGCAAAGGTTGCCCTTCTTTTATTTTTAGCCACATGGGCCAGAAGTCATGCCATTTCTCAATCCGAGCTATAAAACGGAGTGGATTGAGGAGCGTACACCTGGCAAGACCCACGTCGGTAAGCACATCTTGCACAAATGGTTCGCTCAGCATCTGGCAAGAGAGCTGGGATAACCCAGCTCCATTTTGTGTGATATTTCCATCGGCTGAGAGGATAGCTAATTGTAGGTGGTCGATTTGACTCGTTAATTGACGTTGAAAAAAAGCAGCCTCTACATCAGCCAGAGCAAAAGCAGACCAAATATGTTTTTGTTTGATTATCAGAAGATATTGAACCGGCTTTAAATATTTCTCCTTGAGTGAAAGATCGCCTGTTTTAGCTGTGCACAGAGCATTATTTGTAAAAAAAAGGTGGGGAGTTAAATGTTTCGATCCAAAAACTTCCTGCGCAGCTCTTGAATGTTTAATCAAATCAGGAATAAACGAATGACCCGCTATTTTCATCTCAAAGGGGAGAGGCAACACTTTTTCTGGGATCATGTGCAAATCCGTTTTAGCCATGCAAACTTTATTCATCTTTTCTTGTTGAAATGTGTAAATGTGGCTATGGCGCCGCGTGTCGAGCCGAGATGAAACGGGTAGATTTCTTTTCCTTTTGCTTGCATTTTCGATGATGAGGGCAAGTTTGCGTTGCATCGATTCTGCTTTTTCAAATGGGATTGTATATTGAAATTGAGCGTAGTTTTTTCTTGCGTAATCCCAAAACACAGCTTCTGTAAGCTCAAACGCTTGTTTGCCTGTAGATTTTTGCAAGGGGTCAACATCCGTCTTTTTCACAAAACCTTTTCGATGTTTGTGCCAAAGAGCGATTTGCTTGGAAGGGTCATCTTCTGAATATAACTTTTTAAGAATAGGCTCTTCGAGCCAATAATCGATTTGCTGGAACGCGGAAAGGACGATTTCATCTTCCACTTTTTCAGATTCATTGTGGATTTCCCATTCTAGTATGGATTGGGGAGTTATCTCCTGAGATGAGATTCTAGGCGACATTTTTTGGGAAACACCCCAGATCAGTTTTTGGTTGCCTCTCAAAATACCTCTCCCGCGCAATTTTCCTTGCACACCATCAGAAAGGGTAAGATCTTCACCCAAAAGGAACAGTAAGGAAGAATTTTGGGGTTGTTCAATGTTGGCACCGGCGCGATGACTCGGATCAATGAAAGTTAGAAAATTCAATTTTTCCCAGTCGTAGCCCAAAGCTAACAAAGCAGCGGGGATATCTTGTCCATTCAAAGCGTGAGGGGCATCAGATCCTTTCATCCAAAGAAAAAGTTTCGTCTCCTCTTCCTTGTCTGAAGCTTCTTCATACATCATCAACCCATCATATGGAACTTCTGAGTGATCTTTCAAAAATGCAAAGAAGCCTTGCACAAGCTCCTCAACAGTGAAATCGCGCAACATTCCCCCAGCGTCGCAAATCATCCTCAAATGGGAAAAGATCTTTGGATCTTCAATCAATAAATAGTTAAAGAAATCTGTGGCTTTAACAAAAAAAGGAAATTTCAAAATTGTGTCATTTTGGGATGACAGGAATTGTTGGATAGCATGCGCCATAAAAGGAGTCTCTTTACGGACATGTTTTCCTTGAGAGTAAATACCATAAATCTCTTTGGGTCCGGGGTCTGCTGAGAAAAGAGTGATTTGTTTAAAAGCGTTCAAAAAGTGGGCAGGGGACACCATGATGTATTCTGGACTGAACCTCACTTGTCTGAGAGCAATATGTTCTAAGAACCAAAAGATCACTTCAGTTTTTTTATGGACAAGCTCTTGGAATTTTTGTATCGAACTTGGAGAAGAAAGTGAAAAGCGTGCCAAGCGAAAATTGGGGTCTTTGAGCCATACTCTTAAAGCCTGTTCGATGGTAGAAACCTGGCCAGAATTTCCCACCTGTTCATGATGGGTCTTTTCAAGTTTTACCAATAGCTGGCAGGCTTGATTAATCCCTAATCCTTCTTGTAGCGTGCCTTGAATGGTGGTGACTATTGTCAGATAGATATAGTCGTAGTATGAACGTGTCGCTTGTCTTGTACGCGCTAAGACATAAATTTCTTCCCCTTTTTGAAGCGAATGCACATAGTGCATCCTCCAGACAAGTCTCATAAATGTTTCAAAGGACGCAAAGTAAAATTGAATCAATTCAAGGGCTCTTTTTTGAGAGGCTTTTTCTTCCCCATTCAACCAGGTAAGATCTTGAGTCAAGTGTGTTAAGACCGTCTTGCCAACGGCATCTATTTCACTTTGATTCATGGTTGACTGCAAATTCTTTTGCAATTGAACCACCTCTGAAATGGAGCGCCCATCTGATAAAAGAAGATGATGGCTTGTGAGTGCACGGTAAATTTGTAAAAAAACTTTACGATCAATTGGAGGAATGGGAATTGGTTTCCCAAATCCAATTTTTGATTGGGTAAAGGGGCTGCAATTGATGCGGCACTCATCGACAAGAGCTGCCACATGCTCTTGGAAGTGGTTTAAAATCCTTCTTAACCAGCGCACCTCCTCCGCTTGAGATTGATCTAAAAAGAGTCGGTATTTCAGAGCGATGGCGTCATAAACAGTGGGTGTTAACTTAAACGCAGCACGCTTTTTTGTCAGTTTTTCAAACAAGTTCTTAAAATCATCAGCCGAAGCTTCGGTGCTCAAGGCTAATTCCAACACATGGACATCGAATCCAAAAATGTGTTGGCTGAGCTCCTTTAAGCCCACTTTATCTGCTCCATAGAGTGGAATAGAAGAAAAACTGAAAGGGGTAAACCCTAGTCTTTGCAAGCGGGGCATATTGGCAGGAATATAAACGGATGTTTTTCCCGCACCTGCTGGGGCTGTAAAAATACGTATTGGTTCTTTAAGACATGTTTCTTTTTCCCAATGTAACAAACAAGCTTGCTCTTTACGAAAAATTTTACCTGTGCGGGATTGAAAGAGAATCCACTCTGGCTCATTTGTAGGGTCGAATGTGTGATAGTGAGCAAGATCTTCTCCAAACTGTTGGATAGAGCCTGTTTGTTGCAAGCATGAAAGGGCATGCTCAAGTTGATGGATCTGGATCCGTGTGAGGTGGTATTGAATCGTTAAGCTCATCAACCTTTCTATCTGAGCGCAGCATAATGATGGATTGGCTAAGCGGATCAGCGAAGGATTCTGTATCAGGTAGCTTTGTGTGAGGATTCCATCCATGGTTATCTGAGGCAAATCCCTGCCAATTTGGCGAAGGGCAAGACGGTAGGCTATCTCAGGGTAATCATTTGCGATTGCCTCTGCATGGTTTTTGATGTGTGTTAAACCCTGCCGACTTTGATCCAGTAAAAAGGCAGCTTCTTGTAAACAAGCTTGAGCGGTTGTCCCTTCTTTGAGGCGGTATGTTGTTTTCCCATATTTAGGGTCTAATAATTTGGTATGCCCTTTTTTCAATTGTAGAAGCAGCTCTTGGGAAGTGAAGCTTAAAAAAGTTTGTTCCATTTGGGTGAAGGGAAAGGGAATATTTTCTTTAACAAGGGGCTCTTGCACAACGTCAAGGTACACTTTTAAAAAATGGTGATAGACTTCTTGCGCTAGCTTGATTAACTCCCTAGTCTCTTCTGGTTTTAGTTGCCAGCGTAAGGGGCTTAGATGATTCGGTGGATTCAAAGTGAGTTGAATCGATTTTCGATAGTTAAACTGAATACGCTGCTCACCCAACATTGTCTGAATGGAGGAGGCTGTTTGCCAAATTTGTGCCAGTTTGCCTCCCGCTCTTTCCAGTATGGTGGTAAACACTTTAGCATCGGCAATAGGATCATTTTTAAAATCTAAGCCTTTAAATTCATGAGGAAATTTTTGGACATAGCGTAGAACAAGGGCATAAAGTAAATAGGATGGTTGGCCTATTTCGGCAGGGCTGCGCATTAAAAAGAAGAGATCAAATTCTCCTTTACCCTCCCTAGCTTTGCGATAGAGATGAACAAATTGATCACAAAGATCACGTTGAGTAAATCGAACTAAAGTTTGAAAAACAGTGCTGACATAGTTTGGAAAACTGGTATTGATCTGAGAAAAATCCTTCATCAAGGTGAAGAGTTGATCAGGAGAAAAAAGAGGGTAGATCCGATTGCCAATTGTAGAAGACCACTTTCCTTTTTGTAACAGGCTAAGACGGATATCAAAAAGGGGTCTCCAATAGGACCTAGGCTTAAGAATTTCAGTTACTGAATTCATCAGCCCTTCAGCAAAATTGAGATTTAAAACCGTTCGAGAGCCCTGATGAGTTTTTATTTCTGTGAGGATTAAAAGCTCCTCTTCGGGGGTTAGTCTAATGTAGCAGGGGATGCGGCACACTTCTTTCGCAGAATGGATCCGTAAATAATTTGCAAACTGCTCGGCAGTCCATTGATAAAAAGGATCAGGGAGTGATTTTTCCTTCCCATACCCTTCAAGGGTCATCTGCTTGGAATGGCTCAATAGAAAAAGAAAGAATCTCAAATAAAAGGCTAAGGCTTCAGGAGAATGATCCTTTAATTCTAGAAACTGATCGACGATTGCAGCGCATGTCCTCAAAATAGACTGAAAATCATGAGCTTTGTTCAAGTAATGAAGCGCTTGTGTGTACTTGCGCTGCATAGCAAACAAAAGACTTAAGAAAAGATTGGCCTCTGGCTTAGGGCTAAGCAGATCATTTTCTAAAGGATCGAGTTGAAAGAGAAAGATCTTCCCCATTTTTTCATTGATAAAAGTCTCTGTAAAATAAACGCGTGTTGTGAAATCTCCTTTGCACGGTTTGAGTGTCCGGGCAGGGAGAAGAACCCATTTTTTCCCTCTTAGGTTCTCAAGAACAAGCGAGCCCTCAAAATGACCTAAGGCATTCAAAGATTGTTCGTCGGAGAGAAAAAATTCAGGATAGTTTAAACAGCGGAAGCTAGTATCGTCCGCTTTAAACCTAAGATTTAAATCTAAAATCTCAAATTCTTTGATGATCCCGTTGTCATTTGCCCAAACACACGTTTTCGCAAGCGATCCTAGCCGTTCAAACCAGTGTGAAAGGGGAAAATTTGTCCATATATTTACTAATCTTAAGGAGTGTTCTTGAGTGTTTAATTTGAAGACATGGCACTCTTTCGATGACGTGATGCTCATCTCGATTACATAGAGGGGAAACGTTTCATTTTTATGACAAATGAAGATCTTGTTTTGAGAGGCCCAAAAATCAAAAACGTGAGAATCCCTTAGCGGGAAAATTCCCTCCCAGTCTAAAGGGATCTCTCTTTTTTCAAACCATCTCTCATTCCCAGAAAATTTTCTGAAAAATGTCCATCCTCCATGGGATTTTTTGACAAACTTGCACGAGTGATTGGGTGCATAGAAAACGAGATCTTGATTCCAAACCAGGTTGGTTTCCAGAGAATCAATGATATTCTGTGCGTCTTGGTTCAAAAAAAATAATTGAGCATCCCCTTTATAGATGAGACCCCTTTCGAGATTTAGTGTGTAATCGCCCTGTCTCAAATAGGGGTATTTTCCAGTACAAGGAGCCATTGGAATGTTTTGATCGGGAAGAATTAGCTGCAGAACCTCTTTAAAAGTGTGTTCTCGCCATGACGTATCAACAGTTGCTGCTTCTAATTCTATTGAGTATTTTTGCAGCGGAGAGAGAGTCTCCACTTCTAACCAGGGCGCTATTTTTTCAGCTTCATGATAATTCACCCAAAAACACGCTTTGAGCAGTTCACAAAGGGAATCTAATCCACTGGGTAAACTGATTTGATAAAGGACAATCAAAAGGGAATAGCTTTTTCCATTCACAAGCACGGCTTCATAAGTTTTTAGAGTGGCTAAACACGGCGAGGCGTCATAGGTTTCCACACAGACACCTAAGCAGACTAAAAAATGGATGGTGTTCAGATGATGGGGTAATGCGTTGAAATGTTGAAGAGCATGAGAGATAACCGATCTGAGTTGCTTTAAGATATGCGGCTCTTGCTTGAGTTTGCGTGCTAAAAGCCCCGGCTTAAACAAACTGATTTCGATAAGCTGTTGAAAATCCTTTTCTCCCATTAGCGAGATATTTTGTCTCATCCATTGAATCACCGAGGTGATCGTAAGGCTTTGATTGGAAAAAATGCGCATCCATTGTCTCAAAATAGCTATAGACCACGTACGGTCAGCTTCAGGGGGGAGAGTATCTAAACATTGGGAGCAATTTTCGGTAACAGCTTTGTCTATAATGAATTGGCAAATGGGGCTAAGCTGATTGCCCAAAGTAGATTCAGCCGATAAATTTAAAGGCTGCCACTTCGGTAGTCGAATGACGATTGTATGAGGTTCCTTCAAGTCTCTGGAAACCCGTTTAGGATTCATCTCAGAAAAGGACCCTTTAAAGCAAAACCATGCATGGTGTGCAAAACAGTAAAGAGTTTCAATGGACTGAGGGATATAACGGCTTTCCTCATTGAGCCATAAAGCTTTGAGCTTTGCTTCAAGCGTCATAGAGGAATCCATGCTGTCTAAAAATAACTCCAGAAATTTTAAATGCCCTTGGAGATCACTTTCCGCTTTAAAAAAATCTGCCCCTTTTTTGAAATCCTCAACCGCTTTTTTGAGATCAATTTCGGTCGATTCTAAAGCAAACAAGGTGCGGGTACCGGCTGCTTGAACTGTTTCAAAATAATCCCTAATGGCGATCCAACGGGAATTGAAGGGTTCCAAAGGTAGAAAAAGGAAATCAAAACTGTTGAGATTGCGAGACAACTGGGCTTGATGATAAAAAAAACAGCATAAAGTGTGGCGGCTGGGGTAAAAAGGGGATGCAAACCCTTTTAAACAGGTATACTTTCTGCGCGCTAGTTTATCTGCAATCGCATATCCCGTAAAAAGGATAGAGAGCTGTGGGTAAAATGGAATTTTCCAAACAGAAGGATCACAGAAAGCACTATCAGCTGTTAAAAGGGATAGATTTTGAATGATCGCATCGATTTTTTCTTCAGATACTAAGTCCCAAAAATCACTTTCCTTAAGTTGTGGGACGGGAAGTGTTGCAAAAGCACTGCAGACGAATCGGAACCCTTTTAAAAATTCCCCGTTTTCTCTGAGTGCATGGGCTTCTTTAGACCATGCAAAGAGTAGATCGGCCACATTTTCAGGGTTTGGGACTTCGATTTTAGGAAGCATACGAGGATCACTCAATGGTTGATGGCTTTTTTGGAAAAAAACATGCTTCGTACAAGTGCGAGGGGATTTCAAAAGAAAATAGTTTGCTGAGTGCAGGGATTGAAAAGGTTTGGAAATTGTTGTTTGCCGTTTTTTCTTAATCTGGATAGTGACTTGGCTCACAATCGATTGAAGCGTTTGGTTGATCTCTTCCACCTCCTTTTCTGAAACAACGTTTGAGTTGCTTTTCAGGCATTGGATAGCAAATTCTTGGATCCCGTTTTTGAGTAATGTCCATTGGTCGATATCGCCCCCTTTTTCTTCCAGAGTTTGATGAAAAAAAAGGATGTTGCTCATTTTTTCCAGCAAAAACACGCGTTGGATCTCTTCTTTTGCATAACCCCTATCAATCAAAACATCTTTAATGATGAGTGTAATGGCCATATCAGCGCAAATATCACCTAATTGAGGCTTACAATTGCGATTTTCAACTTGAGTGTGAAAAGAGGATTGAATCGTACCCAAAGCATAAATCACTCCATAAACGTCTTGAGCACTATAGGGGCGAACTTTTTCAGGACATTCGACACATTGCAATAAAATGAGGCGGGTAAACGCTTCTTGTCCTCTTTCAGAAAAAAGAGTTTTAGGCTCGATCATGACTGGGAATGATTGAAAATGATACCGTTCTGTTGAAACGCTCCAATCAAGAAAAGGGTGCATCTCTAAACCTTCTCCCAAATTCAAAAAAAGAGCTTCAATCTTTCCCCCTAGATGTGTCAGCTTTAACGGGATGGAATGCCCTTGATTTTTCACGCCAGCTGCATATCCCAGTGGGGTATAACAGATTCTATTTTTTTGAAATTTATCCTGAATATCTTGGAGTGTCTTTTTCGCTGCCTCTTCACACATGTGTGGCCCTATTTTCTCATAGTGTTGGAGGGTTTCTAGGTAAGACTGTAAGGTTGTTTGCAAATGAAGCAAGTCTTTTTTTGAAATTTTAAAAGGTAAAAAAAGATCTTCTGAATCTATCCATAACTGTAAAAGGGATATCCAATGGCGGGCACTTGCGCTACTGCTCGTTCCAGCGATATGGGTGTTATCCAGATAGGCTGGAGTTAATCGATGGGCAAATTGGCGGTCAGATAATGCAATATTATGATCTCTAAAAAAAGGAATATATTCTTTATTTAAAAGGGAAGTGTTTATAGAAAACATGCCAAAATCATAATTAAAACAAATTATGAAGCTATCTTAAAAATTTTTCTTAGAAAACAAGATGGCTTTTGGTATCATTAACTCCTAAAAGTGGGAGAAAAATGAATATATTACCTTGTTGTTCATCTGACAAAAACCTTGACCTTCAAAAGGATGAGAACGTTTGTTCTCATGTGATCACAGCCTTAGTTGTAGCGATTCTTTTAGGTGCAGCTGCCGCAACAACAACCTATTTTTTCACCGAGCAAAACCTGATGTGGACAGGAATTGCCGGGGGTGGAGCATTTGTATTGGCTGGAGGTATCTCCTATATTGCCTTGCAGTGTTTGTATGGGCAACCAAAGCCCGAAACTGATGATAAACCTAAACCAATTCAGGAAACTTTACCACAACCCAAACCTGCCTCCAAATTAATTGATGGAGTCCCTGCAATTGTCTTGCGTGCACAAAAAGATGGCAAAGTAGATAGATGTATGAAAATGAATCATCAGCTTCTTCCCAGTTTATATGGAAAAATTACCGATCGATTTTCTCATTGGGTTGCCGAAACCGGCATGGTTTTTTATGATCCGACAAATGAGCTTCCTATTCCTTTGGTGCGTCTATATCAAGAAATGTTGAATCACCCCGATTTTTATAAGAAAAGAGTCACTTTATATAAACTTTTCGCTGAGGAGTTAGCCCTAATCAGTGACAAAATCGGGAATAATTTCGAAGCGATTAAAGCAGCGGTTGCCTCTTACCTTGCTTCCTTACCCCCCGATATTGTGTCAATGGGTTTAGGCGAACACGTACATACTGATTCAATACTAAACAGGACTTATCTTGCTCAGATCTTAAAGGGATATAAGTCTGAAGAAACTTTCCAAGCTACTATCAGAGGTTACGATGATATCATTGGTAAGTTACACACTGATGGCTTAGACATGGATGCATACTTTTTTGGTACTGCTCTTCATGATGGTGGATGTTTCTTCCATACAGTAGCTCAATTATTGAATCATCACTTGCACATTGAAATAACAGAACAAGAATTACGCTCACAATGCTACGAAAAAATGAAACAGGATCGTGATGGAATTGTTAGCGATGAAATAGAGGCAATGAAACAGAGTTCACGTGAGATTGAAGAAGAGAATCAAAAAAATCCTAGCCAGCCTAAAAAGGCAAGTCAATGTGAATTCGAAAATTTAGCTGCCGTCATTGCTGATCTTTTTAACATTGAAATTAAACTATATATGCCTAAATTTGAGACGCAAGTGGTTACAATAGAGGAAGACGAGTCTACCGGACAAGTGACTGAGGTCCGCCTAACCCGTCTTTGTGATTCAAATATTTTACATATGGAACCCGATTCTGGCATAAAATCTAGCGGAGTGATTAGACTGGCTCAGCTTGAAGGGCGCTACTTCCCTATCTGGCTTAGGGCCTAATCATTTCCTAAAACGTAATGGAAGATGAGGGGCGCAACGATTGAGGCGTCTGATTCGATGATGTAGCTGGGTGTATTGACATCCAGTTTACCCCAGCTGATTTTCTCGTTAGGGACCGCACCGCTGTAAGAGCCAAAAGAGGTAGTGCTATCTCCAATTTGGCAAAAATAGGCCCAAAGGGGCACTTTTTGCTGAAGATCTTGCCGGATAAGAGGAACAACGCAGATAGGGAAATCGCCTGCAATGCCCCCTCCGATTTGGAAAAAGCCGATAGGGGAATGGGTCGAATTTTCTTTGTACCAATTCACTAAAAAAGACATCTGCTCAAGACCCGATTTCACAATATGGATATTTTGCACATCTTGAGTGAGTACGTGGGAGACGAAAATATTACCCAACGTTGAGTCTTCCCAGCCCGGACTGATGATGGGAAGATTTTTTTCTTTAGCGGCCAGAAGCCAAGAATTTTTGGGGTCTATTTCAAACGTGCTTTTGATGGAGGGGAGATCGAGAAGCTGATACATAAACTCGTAAGGAAAATAACTTTTGCCTTCTCGGTCTGCTTTCTGCCAAAGGGCCAGGATTTCATGTTCGATCCGCCGGAAGGCGGTGTCTTCTGGAATACAGGTATCGGTGACCCGGTTCATCCCTTTTTTGAGAAGCTCTCCTTCTTCAGCTTTTGTCAATGAGCGGTAGTGGGGGATCCTCAAATAGCTGTTATGAGCAACCAGATTGAAAACATCCTCCTCCAGATTAGCGCCTGTGCAGGAAATGATATGAACCTTATCTTGCCGGATCATTTCAGCAAGCGAAATACCCAGCTCCGCGGTACTCATAGCACCTGCTAGGGTAATCATCATTTTCCCACCCGAGTTTAAATGAGCGATCCAACCTTCAGCTGCGTCTACGCAAACAGCGGCATTAAAATGCTTAAAATGTTTTTTCATAAAAGCTCGGATACTCATTAAATCACTCCTGGTATTGATAACTCAGTAATTTATAAATCAGTTTGGCAGCTAAATAATCGGGTGCATGATCATGTTCCCTAGGGGCTAGCTCGACGACATCACACCCTACAACCTTTTTTTCCCGAAAGACTCTTTTTAAAACGTGCATCGTAAGATTCCAATCAAGACCCCCTGGTTCTGGAGTACCTGTCGATGGCATTAAAGAAGAATCAAACGCATCTAGATCAAACGTGATGTAAACTGGGTCTGAGAGAGTATGTAAAAGTAGATCGATCCATTTACCTTCACGATCCAATTGATGGGCAAAAAAGGTATTGGGGAGATCTAAAAAAGGGACTTCTTCCTGGCTCATGCTGCGGATCCCAATAGAGACAATTTTAGAAACATGTTCAAGCTCTTTTACTCTTGCCATCGCTGAAGCATGACTCCATGGATTGCCTTCATAGGCTGGCTGCAGATCAGCATGGGCATCAAATTGAAGAACAGTTAGGTTAGGAAATTTCTCGGCATGAGCTTTAATAGGGGCATAGGAGATTGAGTGCTCACCACCAAGTGTGATCACAAATTTTTCTGCATTTAGATACTTTTTGACCCGTTCATAAGTGGCATCGAGCATCCTTTCGGAAGTTTTTTCTTGGATGGGAGGAGCTGTAAAGATCCCTTTGAGATACACCTCTGAATGAGTTTCAATGTCATAGAGCTCCATATTGCGGGAGGCTTGGATAAGTGCATCAGGTCCTTTGTCGCTTCCTTTGCCGTAAGTTGTGGTTAAGTCAAAGGGAACAGGCAGGATCACGATTTGAGCTGTCTTTTCGGCTCCATAAGGGTCGGGCAAACCAGCGTAGCGACCTGCAATTCCATGTCCTTGTCCAATCGTCATACTACTAAATACGTGTAACTTTCTAGAGATTGTTTGAATTTCTTTTTGAGTTGAGCCGATTCCAGCGGAGAAAGCTGTCCAATTTTAAGCGCCCGCTCGATCAGAACATGAAGCTGGCTCAATAGCCTTTCCGGATTGTACTGAACGTAGTTCAAAACCTCTTCAATGGTGTCTCCCTCAACAAGGCTTGAAAATTCCCACTGGCCATCCTCTCCCAATTCGGCATGGACGACATTTGTATCGCCAAAAAGATTATGCAACCCGCCAAGGATTTCCTGGTAAGCACCTGTGAGGAAAATTCCGATATAGTAAGGCTCTCCACGGTATTCGTGCAGCTTAATGGAGCCATTTGTCCCTTTTTGGCTGATAAAGCAATCGATCGAGCCGTCACTGTCGCAACTTAAGTCTGCTAGAACGGCTCGATGAGTGGGCTTTTCTTGTAAGCGGTGGATGGGCATGATCGGAAAGAGTTGTCCTATTGCCCAAGAATCAGGTAAGGATTGGAAAACAGAAAAATTGCAGAAATAGGTTTCTTGCAAAATGCTATCCAAAACCTCAACTTCTTCCCTAAATTCAGAAAGCTGGCGGAACATCTGACGGATTCTGACAATCAGTAAACTGCATACTTTTTCGGCAAAAGCCCGTTCTTTAAGAGAAAGATTGCCAACGATGAATTCTTGTAAAATGCGTTCTTTAAATTCCATGACATCGTGATAAAACTCACGGCAATTATCAGGAGAGAGCTCCTCATGCATGCTGACCAGGGTGGTTAAAATGTCATGATCGGAAGGGGGCTCAAATTTCTCACTCATCGGAGGGGAAGATGTGACATCGATCACTTCAGTGATCAAAACGGAGTGATGGGCAGCTATGGCCCTTCCAGATTCTGTAATGATAATCGGATCAGGTATTCCAGCCTGCAAGCAAGCCTCACCGATCACATAAACGACATTGCGGGCGTATTCTTCGAGAGAATAATTCATCGAAGAGTCAGCAACGCTTTTCGATCCGTCATAATCGACGGCAAGCCCGCCGCCTACATCAAAATAGCACATTGATGGGTAGGCGCTAGCAAGCTCTGTGTAGGTGCGTACCCCTTCAGCAAGAGCTTTTTTGACAGCATCAATGGAAGTGATTTGGCTGCCACAATGGTAGTGGAGCAGTTTCACCCAATGGGTCTTTTTTTGGGCCTCCAGCTGCTCTAAGCAAGCCACAATTTCATGGGAGAAAAGACCAAATTTAGATTGCTCTCCACCTGATGATTGCCACCGTCCGGTTCCTTTGTTGGATAACTTCATACGGAAGCCTATACGGGGCTCGATGCCAAGTTTTTCTGACGCATCTAAAACAAGTTTGAGCTCATAGGCTTGCTCGATGATGATCAAGGTCTGACGTCCCAGTTTGCTGGCCAAAAGGGCTAAAGAGATATAATCGATGTCTTTATAGCCATTGCATAGTAAAAGAGAATCGGGGTTTTTATCTGAGGCCATGACCGAGATCAGCTCAGGTTTGCTGCCCACTTCAAGTCCAATTTTAAAAGACGCTCCCCCTTGTTGAACGGTTTCAACAACATGCCTTTGAGGATTAACTTTGATCGGGAAGGCAAGCTGATAAGACCCTCGGTAGTGAAACTCCTCGATAGCTCTTTGAAAAGCTTCATTCAAAACCCGTATACGATCTTGGATGATGCCATTAAAACGGATCAAAATCGGAGCTTCAATGCCTCGTTGAACAAGAGAGCAGGTGAGCTCATAAAGATCCCCTTCCATTCCCCCTCTTTCAGGTTTAACCGAAACATTGCCTTTGGAATTCACATGGAAATAACCATCGCCCCAACGCTCAATCCAATAATTATCCTCGTTTACCATAGCGAACCACTTTACCCCCTACTCTGTTAAAACGCAAGATAGTGGATTCCCCTATATTCCCTCTCTTACCCGTGAGCGTCCAAATAGGATATGAGGGGCAAGGGCACGCATGGTGAGTGGGAAGAACAAATGTATCTTCTCAATAAGACCTCTTATGGAAGGCTGGAAGTATCTTACTCTACCAATTTATTTAACGTAATCTCTAACCATCTTCCTTGTGAATAGATGTTAATGAGATGCGATCTTTCTTTTGCATTCTGTTCTAGAATAGCTTGTACTTCTTGAGATTGTGGATTACCCATAAATTGAATAGGATGAATATCTTCAAAGATTGGATTGCGAAAATTGTACTGAGATACTGCCTCAAGATTGACTTCTTCACACAGTAAAGGCATTTGTGATTTCCACATCAAATCACGTCTATGGTAGCTCATAGAGCTTTCAACCCCATATCCCAATAGTATACCTAGCAATCCTTCATGGGATTTAATCATTTCTGATAAAGATTGTTTTGCGCACAGATCTTCTAAAAATCTTTCTGGATTAAAGTTGTCTATAAGCTCTTTTTTAAATACTTCTTCTTGCTCTCGCAAGATTCTTAATAAATTAGTTTTGTTTATAAAATAAATTGGGTGAATGGTTTCATCACCTCTAACATGGGTCTCTTCAAAAATTAGGTATTTTGGATGTGGGAAGAGATACTCATATTTTTTCCATACTTCCCAACCCTTTTTTATAGCAAAGTTGTCAGCCCCGCGTAACATATTTCCTAATGGGAGACGAATAAAATACCCTGACAAACATGCAGGCTTACTGCCAAATAAGACATATCCCAAATCTTCTGATCTGATTAATTTGCGGAAAAATTTTTCTAGAAAAAGACGTTCTTCATGAGAAAGGCGCTCTATTTGATCTTTTACTTTTTGACCCAGATGAGAATCCTTATGGATTTCACCTGGGCAAGTTGTATGAAGAACACAACTTAAAATCAAAAATATGCTTAACCAAAATCTCATGCACTCTTAATTTGAGATCCCTCCCGCTGGACCCCTCCCGCATACCTGACATGTAAGACGCCATGGTGGATTTGGGTGACCATTAACGCACCTCCACCAGAAATCAACACGGGGAGAAAAAAAACCATTTTCATCTTGGCATATTTGAGAAACTTGGTAAAGATTTCCGGCTATTTCCACAAAAATACCTTCAGCATTTACGTAGATTTGTTCCGGACTTACATACACTCTGGACTGTTGAGGTATGTCCGATTGCTCAATCTTGCTTTCATAAAAAGCAGTATTTGGACTTTCATGGGCAAACGCACTCAATGTACAACTTAAAAAATCCCAGAAACAGAATAAGGAACATTTTCGCTTTCATGTTGTCTCCAATTTAAAATTTTGCCATCAATGGCATGCCACTTATATAAGGATTTAAAATTTTAAAGAGAATACAAAGAAATTATTTCATTGAATTTGAGATCGCATTTGCAAATTGTTTATCCAGCCTATCCGTGCAAGTATCTCATTTAAAGTAACCTCAGTTCGGTTTTTGAACTAGCAAATCATGAGTGATTTGGGTTCATTTTTTGAGCATGATTGAGGCTATTCAATTTTGAAGAAAAAGTTTGACTATGGATTTTTTAACAACCATAGACTCGACTTTAGGATTTTTTTGCCAAAAGAAAACTTTGATATTAGCCGAGGTGCGCCCCATATAGATTTCTACGGACTGAGCAACGTAGTCTTAAAATCGGGTGGGGGAGGGTTTGGGAGGGGGGTGAGCGGAGCGGAGCGAAGTGAAGGGCCCTCCCAAGATATGTCTGCGATTGACACGAAAGGGGCCCCCCTGAGAGACGCTAGTCCGAAGAGGGGATGAGTGCATGAGCAGCCGATGGCTGAAATGGCAAAGCAGAATTGGTCTGAACGACCGAGGCTAATGTTTCCACACAGCCGAGGGAGGGAGGGCCGGTTATGTGAAGCCAGTTCAGCTCAAGGGGTTGCGGGGACAAGGGTTGACCTTGTCCCGACAAATAAATGAGTTACCTTTCCCAAAAATACGCTTTCATTTGAAGCATTACGCATGGGAGGGTAGATCGGGCAAAGGCACGGGCAAGAAAGGGGGCTATTAGTTTGTGAGTTCGGTGAGGATGGTGTCGGCGACTTTATTGCCGCAAACAATGCCGGCTTCATTGTCTATGGGGTAGTGGATGCCAGCCCAGATACGAGAATTGCGGCAGATTTGACCTAGGTTTTCCCAAAAGTGGCTATCTTGGGGAAAGAAATGGCTTAAAATGCGTGCGACGACTGTAGATTCTGTGGCATGGCCGGACGGATAGCTGGGATGTTTCGGTACTGGAATGATGTAGACAACGGTTGGATCCAATTTTTGAGGACGGGGAAATAAATAATGGTATTTGCAGCTCGTATAGGCAATGACACAGTCGTAAAGGCCAATCATCATGATGGAACGAGCCAACAAAACAGTTTTTAAAGGCACATCATGACATAAAAAATATTGATTTGCGATCTCTCGGAAATCAGAGGAACCTGGATAGGCTAATCCAGCCCACCGGAAAATCACCCTTTTTTTCTCTTCTGTCATAGGGTTTTGCGCATTTTTGATCGCAGCGATTTGTTTTTGCCAAATCGGATCTTGAATAGAGGGGGGAGGTGCAGGCCAATAATCTTTCTCAGGTTTTGCAAACCATGGAGTCCATTTGGCAACATCTAATCCAGCAGAGAAATCTTGTTTGAGATTCAGGGGCACAAAAAATGTTGTATGAAGGGAGTTTTCTTGCTCAACACGGGCAGATATGTGAGTTAGAATCATCTCTGCCAGCTTCACCGAGAAAGGATCTTCATTAAAAAGAGTTGTTTTTTCAATTTCTGGAAAAAACAGGGTAGTCACTTGGTAAGATATAGGATCCAAACTTCCTCTGAAGGTTTGATTGAGGTTGTTTGTTAAAGTAATCGCTTCATTCTGTGCCACATAAAGGTAAGTAAAGAAGCGCACTCCTTCGTAAAAATTGAAACGGTTTTCTTCGACTACTCGTGAAGCAATGGCATCCCATTTTTGCACTTCCTGCAAGCTCATGGTATGCTCTGAGGGCAGCTCAGCCAATGCTTGCAAATCGGCTACATCGTACTGAAAGATAGGTTCTGTAGCACATAGAAATGGTGAACATGCGCACCCAAACAGTGCGCATGTCAAAAATGAAAACAGTTTCATGGACCTCTTCGAGCAATCAAACCGTATATTAAGCTGATTAAGAAGAGAATGAGGAAGATCCAAAACAAGATTTTTGCGATCGACATGGCGCCGGTGGCAATCCCGCCGAAGCCTAATACAGCCGCAATCAATGCGACAACAAAGAATATAAATGCCCACCAGAGCATAATCGTTCTCCTTACTTTCTAAACATACAATTAGTATGGTAATTGTATTAAGCAAATGAGATGCCAACATGGTCACAGTTTTTCGCGGCGGACACCTTTTGCGCGCAGGAAAAATGGAAAGGGAAGATCTTTGGGTAAGAGATGGAAAGATTGTTCCCCCAGAGCGCGAAGCTGACAAAATTGTCAAAGTAGATGATAAAATTTTAGCGCCAGGCTACATCGACTTACAAATCAATGGGGGATTTGGTGTTGATTTTGTGACCACTCCTGAAAAAATCAATCAAGTTGCTAAATGGCTTCCCCATTTTGGGGTGACCTCTTTTTTGCCCACTGTTGTCTCATCACCTTCTGAAAAATATCCTTTGATTTTAAAACAGTTGCAAGCGGCAATAACCTTACCAAAGAAACACAGTGCACATATTTTAGGAATCCATCTAGAAGGTCCTTTCTTAAATCCACGATGGGCGGGTGCGCATGATAAGATGTGCCTTCAAAGCTGTGATCAAACTCTAAATGCTGTTTACGGAGATTTGTCAGGTGTCAAAATGGTGACATTGGCCCCAGAACTTGATGGGGCATTATCTCTCATCAAAATCCTCCGTTCAAAGGGGATCCAGGTATCAGCTGGTCACTCCTGTGCAAATGAATGGCAATTACTGCAGGCCATTGATGAAGGCTTAGGTTGTGTCACACATCTTTTTAATGGGATGCCTCCTTTCCATCATCGAGATCCTAGCCTCGCAGGGGCCGTCTTAACCCATCCTTCGCTTCCATTCACGTTGATTGCTGACGCTAAGCATGTGCACCCTCATACGATGAAGATTGCTTGGAGCTGCCGTCCAAATGGGGTGATGCTGATCAGTGATGCTATCGAAATCACCCAGCTGGGATCTCAAAAAATCGAAGTCAAGGAGGGTTTGCCCGTTCTTTCTGGTACCCATGTATTAGCCGGAAGCGCAAGCCATTTGGATGAGTGCGTCCGCAATTTTTGGAACAGCACAGGGTGTCCTTTGGTTGAAGCCCTGGAGTCAGCTTCTTTAAAGCCTGCAAAGTTTTTGGGATTAGCCCCTTTTAAGGGAACGCTTGAGATAGGGGCCGATGCAGATCTAATCGTTTTGGATCAAGCTCTGCACATTAAAAACACTTTTATTAAAGGTGAAGAATACACAAGAATAAAATAATTTATATTGTATAATTAGGTTAATTGGAGATTAATCTATGAACAAATTGATTTTATTTTGTGTTATTTCTTTTTTAACTCTAAATGCTACTCAGTTAGAAGCGCAGCGCTTCTGCTGCGGTCAAAAATGTTGGTATAGATGGTATATAGACCCAACTATTGCAACGTATGATGGCATCCGTTATGGCTATATCGATAACATTAACTATCCTAATGTGTACCATTACCCTAGAAATTGCTATTTTAGACCAACGCCCTGTAGATCGTCCGGTAATTATCAATATTTCTTGAAATGCTGCTATAATAAAAATTTGACTCAAAATCCTTGAGTACTTACATTCCCTTTCAAAAAAAGGATTGGAATGAGTAGTTGTTCAAGAGTAGAAAAAAAAATTGATTGGGATGCTTTAGAGATCCATGAGAAGGAAAATAGTATTTTTTGCACCAAGTCTTTTATTTCTTTAAGCTTAGTGACCTCATTAGCCGTTGCCCTTTTAGGAATTTTAGCCCTTGTGGGGCATTATTATCCTTCAGGAATGTTTGCTAAGTTAGGCTCACTTTTAGGACAAGAGGGAGCTTATACCGCAATTTATGTCGGTTTTACCGTCTTTACAGTGATCACTGTGGGTCGTATTTATTACGCCAAATCCAAAGAACCTGATTCCTCTTCTCATAGTGAACATCTATCCGCATCAGAAGATGAAAACTAGCTTTAATATATCTTAATCGCTTATAATATCTTTTTAAATAGGAGGTTAACATGCATCTTTCTGATAGGTCTGTCCTTTCCGATAGGTACGTCCCTTTAAGGGATATAAGGGATCTCGAACAACATGAATCTGTTGAAGTCTACCACTCTACTTACTCACCAAAAAGTTGTATGAGTAGAACGGCAATACTTGTTGGAATTGTCATCACAATTATTGGAGCCTTAGCGTTAGCAGGAGTTCATGATCCTAATTGTGGTTTAGGCGCTTTAGGTCAAGCTATCGGTGAAAAGGGGAGTATTGCTATGTTAGTAAGTCCTGCCAGTTTAGCGATTTTTCTTTCCATTTATGGCTGCTATCATCATCGAAAACGAGCGGAAAGCGAATATGTCGAAGTCTCACTGGATGATGATGTTGATAACGAAGGTCCATACTTTTTTAATTTAGATCGATAAAACTTTTTCGGTTAGGCCGCGCCAGATCCCTTCTGCCTTCATGTGAGAGCGCAGGCTCTCATACTCTTGACGGGGATAGATTTTCCAAAATTCTTCTTCGCTATAGTAAGACCTGCTATATAGCACTTTTCTGCCAACATGACTTTGTGTCAATTTTTCTAGGCAGCGGATGAGATTTTCCATCGGGGAAGCCGTTGCTGGCAAACCATAAATACCGAAATTGATGTAACTGGGATTGCCATAGTGGGGAGCAAAAATTTGGGGTGTTTGTGTGCCTTTCAAAGGGCAAAGCCATATAGGGTACAGAGCGGGTTGTTGGAGGATCTCATTTAAAAAAAGATGAGCTTTTGAAGTAGGAATGCAGCAGTCTTGGATGATCAAACGATCTTGGATCCAATGTTCTGCGCGGTGTAAAAGACCCCACAAGGATTGGCTGTTCATGAAGGGTTGAGTGATGAATCTTGCGAAAGGTCCAGGATAAGAAACCTGTTTAAAAAGGGAGAGTTCTCTTTGTGAAAAGAAAGGTTGAGATGAGCCTTGTTTCAAAAGACCTTCCAAAACATAACGTTTCAAAAAAGGAAGGCTGAAGAGGAGTGAGCCCATCCAAAAAGCCCCTTGGTCATAGCGGAATAAATATTCAAAAAGGGGGATTTTTTCTTCTTTATATTGTGTAATTGTCTGTGCGTGCGCTGCAAACCAATTGGAATAAGGCTTGCTAGAATGGCCAGAAATCATTTCACCGGCCATGATCACACCGTGATGATCTGAAAAAAGAATTCCATCAAGAAAACAAGTGTTTCCCATCAAAGATTCCATTTTATGTAAGCCTTCATGAGGATCTTGGAAGGGGTAGTAGCGGAGCAAGACTGAAGGTTTAGCTTCCATGAGATCTATTTCAGCTTCTATTAAAAAACCCAGAGATCCATAGGAGCCTGAAATTCCATAAAATAGGGGAGCATTTTCTGTGCGGGATGCATGCACAATGTGGCCCGTCCCATCAATCAAGGCGACACGGGCACATGAGTCATGAAAAATACCTGAGTGATGAGAGGTACTTTCAGCAGCCGCCCCCATGATCGCACCACCTACAGTGATCCCTTTAAATTCGGGAACGACAAGTGGAATCAAACCGTGGCGTAAGCTGGAACGCACCAGCTTTTCCATGTTAACCCTAGGCTGGACGACGACACGTTTACGTTCAATATCCACCGCAAGAACTTTGTCAAGATGTTGACAGTGAAGTTTATGACATCCTTTTTTATAAATTTTGGACCGTGTCGTATTGGAGTGATTTTTAGAATATTCTAGAGCTAATGGTCCTCGCGCGTTTTTAATTTGTTTTTGGAGTTTAGCATGCATTTAAACCACATACCCATAGCGATGCAAAAATATTCGTCAAGGCAACTAAACTCACCATCCAAAAAGCAAGTTGTCCCCACCAGTTGGGTTTGGAATCTTTAATGTGATAATCAGAATGATCAAAGACCATGAGGATCAATCCTATATAAAGAACTGATGCCACAAAAACTAAAAAGGACCATGTGTAAAGACTCAATCCCCAAAAAGGAAGACCAAAAGTTGGAAACTGAGGACAGGCATGCAACGAGATTTGTCTGATCGCCACAGAGCCGCCAAATATTGCAGCTAAAAGGGAAAAACCATAATGCATCGCGCGTGGGGCAAACTTCACATTCATCAAAGCGCCGGCCGCTACGCCAATCATGCCCAGGCGTTGCAAGAAACAAAGTGCACACGGAACTTCGTGATTCAAAAATTGAATCGCTAAAGCCCCCCAAAGGATACATGCTAAAATGATTGCCAATAAAGCGTTTGCGTGCTTTTCCCACATATATGAACCTATCCCACTATTTCTTTAAAGAACAATTTTTAAGGTGTCGGTGGCATGGTACCCCAACATGATCCCACACAGCCCTAATGTGATGATAAGAAAAATTAGGGCAACTGGCCGTTTTCCAAAATATATCAGACCAAGTGCACAAGAGAATAAAACAAAGAGAGCAGCCATCATAAAATCACCTCAACGTTTTATTATATTGAAAAAAGTTTATTTTAGTATTATAACCTGAGTTTTGGTTTTTCTCCCTCATCCTCAGGGCTTTTTATGGTTTAGATTTCGCTTTTCTGCTCGGCAATAGTATTTCCAATATGGCCTTCGCAGAAATTCAAAATCTAACCTCATAAAAATCACCTGATTATGAGGAAGACAAACCAAAACTCAGGTTAATAACCGTTTCGTTGATTGTAAGCCTTTCAGCGCGAATGATTTTTTTTCCCTCGATCTCTTCGATCGGGCCTTCCACTTCAACTGTTTCACCTGTGAATAATCTCACTCCTTGATATTCAAGATACCATTCTGACCCAGCCTGGATGGCATATTCTCCTTGTTCAGTGCGTAGAATGAACTGTAAATGAGGCGCAGATTGTGTGACAAAATTGACTTTTTGGATGCTAATCACTTCACCTTTTACGGTTGCAGCTTGAAGCGGTAGATTAAAAAGTATGATCAAAAAATAGATCCATTTCATAACTAGAATTATTAAATAATGTTTATTTCTTTATAAATAATAAATTTATTTATCAAAACTATTAGATATATAAAAATAATATATAGTTTAAATAACAATAAAATTTCTCTCAGGAGAGCGAATGAAAACCAAATCATTTTTTTTAAGTACAATGATCTCATCATGCATTTTGTGTTTTGCATGTAATCAAGCTACAGCCCTAGAGTCGAATACACTTGCACAATGCGGTGGGCGTGCTCCTCAAGGTTCTAATTCCCAACCTTACTCTGGTGGCGCGATGTCAAATATGCCGGCATCTGCCCCCAACAACATCAATGGAAAGCGCCCATGCTATCCAGCTTCTAAGTGTATGGGTGATCCTAACGCGATCAATGGAAGAAATGGAGGCGGAACTGCTCCTCCTACCGGTAAAGTTTTGCAGGTTGAATCGATAGAAAAGTTTGAAGGAACCATTCAATCAGTCAATCGTGTTAACATGCCCTCAAATCAGACCCAATTGCAAATGGTTTTGAACACAAATCAAGGAGATTTATTGGTTGTTTTAGGTCCTGCAAATTATATGGACCAGCAAAAAATTAAATTTCAAGCAGGCGATAAAGTGACTGTTTCTGGTTACCGTGTCAAAGCTAATGGTAAAGATATCATTACAGCAGCTCAGGTGCAAAAAAATGGAAAAACCTTGCAGCTTCTTGATGAGAAAAGACAACCTCTTTGGGGAGGTGGGATTCAAGGCGGACAATCCTATGGTCCTAGAACTGGAATGCCATACGGCCGATAGACAGATACGAACCCGAGTCTCAATGAGAGCTCGGGTTACAAATATAGTCGATTCGATTCAAAATTTTACATTTTGACCCGAATTGACTATAAATTGTTTCATACAGCGAAGGACGTAGGGATTTTTGATCATGCCACTACCATGCTCAACAGGAAAACAGAGGCGACAATAAGGTGTGTTCAAAGCGGTTTCTTCCACTCGAAGGTATCCATCATTCGGTTCTCGAAATAAAAACTTGTTGCCCAATGTTCCTGCAATCACCAGGACATTCATCGAGGAGGGGAATTCTCCTAAACCAGCCACATCGTAGGCACTGTAATGGCTTAATTGCCAGCCACTTTTTTCTCCCATGATCCATTTAATGGGGACGATATTTTTAAAACGGTTTGCTAAGGTTGAGCCTTGGTTAGGGGGCGCTAGAAGAACGGCTTTTCCATTTTTTGCTTCTTCTGGGCAACATGGTATGTTTAAAGCTGCACGTAAGATGAGAGCGCCAATCGAATGGGTCACAAAATGGATTGGAGCTCCTGGACAGCAGCGAGCGATCTCTTGAAGTGTGGCTACCAGGTCGCAAGCATGCTCTTCAATGAATTTTTTTCGGCTCGGATAACCCCAAAGTAAAACAGGATAGTTGCTATTTTTAAAAACATGTTCAATAGACCGCATGCTACGCCAATCGGTGAGAAAGCCATGGACAGCTACAACTGTATCGCCCCGCACTTGAATCGCAAACATTTGAATAGCAAGAATTAAAAACAGAATCTTTGTGTTCATTGCCACCCTGCTTTAATTTATAGCTGTATAGCAAAATGATCAAACGCAGTCGAGCCGTTTTTTTAGTCTTTTAGTTGCAAGTATGCCGAATAGGATAATGAATCCCCACAAAATCGCAAGACAGGCTCCGTAGGGCAAGAAACCTTTCTGACCCAGTCCCGCAGACCTGATCCCTTCCATGATATAAACCATGGGATTGATCAAACTTGCATAAGCAATGATGGGCGACAATTTAAACGAGGCTTGCCAAGAATAGAAATAAGCGCCAAACATCCAAATGGGGTTGATAATCCTCATCCAGAGGGTGTTAAGTCCTTCCATCCCTTTTAATATGCTTGTCAGCCATAGTGCAAAAACTCCGTAGAAGAGATTGGCTGAAAGATAAATAGGAATCAATCTTATGAAAGAAATTTGCCCAAGATCAAAACGATCCCATAGAAGGAGTTTACCGAAAGGGAAGAGCAACACTGAGAGGAGCATTGAGGTCAATGCCCAGTAAATGGCGATATAGCAAAAAACCATCTTGGCGCTGACAGGGAGAATCATGGTTTGAGAAATCGCACGCTCTCCATCGATATCCGCAAGTAAAACCCCCACACGGCCTACAATTTCGATCAGGCCAAAGCTGGCAATTGCACCGAACATTAAAAAAACACCGTAGCTAGCGTCGAGCCCTTGTTTGGGCATCAAATAGGCAAATACGATCATGTTTGTAAAAAACATAAAACCTGTATCGAACAATTTATTCGGATACTCACGCCAAAAACCGCGTAAATCCCGCTTCAATAGCTCTAAAAAAACAAAAAAAGAGGATTTAAACATCATGTTCGACACTCACAGAATTAAAAATGGCAGAAGTAGGGTCATCTACAAACTTTAAGAATACCTCTTCGAGGTTGTTCTTTTGATGGTAACGTTTCAGATTGTCAGGTGTGTCAATGGTTCGGATGATTCCATCATGAATTAAACAGACACGATCAGAAAGAGATTCCGCCTCATCTAAGTAATGGGTTGTGAGAAGAACCGTAACATTTTGTAGATGAAGGCCTTTGATCACCTCCCACATTTCACGTCGGATGTGAGGATCAAGACCCACTGTTGGCTCATCCAAAATCACAAAAGCAGGCTCATGTACAAGGGCTCTTGCAATGAGGAATCTTTGCCGATATCCTCCCGAAAGTTGAGAAACATTTGCTTTGGCATAAGGCTGTAGCTGAAATTGTTGGAGTAAAATATTCACACGCTCTTTGACACGCTCGGAAGAGAGCCCATAACATTTGCCTATTGTGATCAAATTCTCTTCTAATGAGAAATGCTTCTCAACATTGGGGTTTTGAGGGCAGTAGCCAATTTTTTTTCTGAACTGAAAAAGATTCTTGTAAATTGACTGCCCCCCCCAAAGGAGATCTCCTGATGTGGGGGGGTGAAGGGAAGCCAGAATAGAGGATAAGGTGGTTTTACCTGCCCCATTTACTCCTAAAAGCCCCAACACTTCTCCGGTTTGAATATCAAAAGAGACCTTTTTAAGCGCCTCTTTAAAAGGTTTGCCATGAGAAAAATAGGTTTTCGATACCTGGCGTATACGCAAAAAAACAGAGTCCATAGATTTAAACAGAAATTTTAAGTAAACTCAAAATACTCAGTAATTTATTTTAAGGCGTATTTTGTTTCAAGAGAAACTCTTTCGTCAAAGCGATCGACTCACGGCTGGTCATGATCCAATGGTGACTGACGTAAAGTGTTTTATGGGTATGGGGGGAATTAAGGCGCGTCTCTTCAACAGTGACTTTACCATCATTAGGTTCGGACATCAGAAATTTAGTAAAGAGGCTTTCTTTTTTTCCTGCCACAACTAGGATCTCCATAGTGTGTGGAAATACTCCTAAATCAGCCATTTCCTCTTCTGAAAAAGTGAGCAACTGCCGACCGGCCTTGCCCCCAAAGATTCCCCTTGCTAAAGGGCAGCCTTTAAAACGCCTTGCTAACACAGATCCTTTGTTAGGAGGGGCGAGTAAGATGGCTCTGCCGATCTTTGCCTCTTGTGGGCACTTAGGGTGATTGACAGCTGAACGGAGAATGATACCTCCCATGGAATGGGTCACAAAATGGATCGGTCTGCCTGGATGGCTGCGGGAGAGTGTCTGCAGCGTTTCCACTAGATCTTCGGCATGCTTTTCAATGGTTCGTTTACGGCTAGGATAATTCCAAAGATAAACCTGTAATCCCTCATGTTGTAAATTGTTTGCCATAGGGATCATGCACTTAGAAAAACGAAAAAAACCATGCAGACAGACGACAGACTCATCTTGTCCAAAGCCAATCGTTTGGATTAAAAATAAAAAAAATACTAAACTTTTTTTCATCTTGCAGCCGTAATTAAAATTATTATTATTAATTACGTTTAATTCAAGAAAATCAAATAAAGTGTTATTAACTTATGGGTTGACTTTTTTCGTGCTTAAAGCTATAATGTTTATTTAGATTTGATAAATAGAAGGAGCAAAAATGTTTACCGTCACATCGTTACTTTTGGATAAGCCCATGCAAAGCACAATAAAAAATGAAAACTTGGAAGAGCAGGTTATATATGATCAAAATACAGGTAAACCTTCGCCTGAATTAATAGGTGCTGTGGTTATGGACATTCTCGCCGGACTTGGATTAATCATAGCTGGCGCGTTAGTAGCTAATGGGATCATTGTTTTGGACACTGCTGGGGTTGAGTACGCCATGATCGGACTGGGAGCGTTCCAATTAGCACCGTTTATGATGGGTTCGATATTAGCGTCAAAAAAGGATAATCAATTGTTTCCAGCTTTACAGGCTCTTGGGATTACTTATCGCACTGCGTAAAGTTAAGCGAACGATTGTTTCAACGTGCATGGTTTGAGGAAACATATCGATCGGTTGGACAGTGTTGATGCTGTAAAGAGGGGAAAGAGTAGCAAGATCACGAGCGAGAGTGGCTGGGTCGCACGAAATATAAACGAGTTTCTTTGGCTTTTTCTGCAGAAGGGCTTGGATGAGACGGGGATCGCACCCCCCTCTTGGTGGATTTAAAAATACTGTATCCAAAGAAGAAAAATGGTGAATCATCTCCTCAGCATGGCCACATTGGAAAGTGCACGATTCTTGATGATTGAGGCGGGCATTTTCGATAGCATCTGCAACAGCAGACGAGACACATTCTGTACCAAATACTTTTTTTGAACGATCTGCTGCAAAAAGGGCTAGGGCACCTACGCCACAATAAGCATCTAAAACGGTCTCATGAGGTTTGATTTCAGCAAATTCAATCGCCTTAGCATAAAGATGCTCTGCTTGAGCAGGATTGACTTGGAAAAACGCAGAAGGGGAAATTTTAAACGTTTTATTTAAAATTTTTTCGTAAATGTAAGGGCGGCCAGAGAGTAATCGGAAAGTGGCACCTAAAATGACATTATCACTGCGTGCATTTAAATTCTCTACTACCCCTTTGATTAATGAGTGCGACGCCATTAACTCTTCGGCAAATATTTTCAAATCTTTTGAGAACGATCCTTTGGTGACAAAAATGACCAAAGCCTCATCTTGAAAAATGGCATTGCGGATCAAAGTGTAGCGCACCGATGGTATTGTCAATTTATCAGTGATGAGTGCCCGTATTTCTTCTCCTTGTGGGCATTGGATGAAACAGTTTTTAAGAGGAATGATCTCATGGCTTTGTTTACGATAAAGCCCCATCCTTTTTTTTCCATGATCCCAAATAATAGGAAGCTGGATCTTATTGCGATAACCCAAAGAACTTGGGGAGGGAAGACAAGGGAGAACTTCTGTATCATGAAAACCACCAATTCTTTTTAAAGCATCCACAACCCTTTGTTTTTTCACGAGAAGCTGTGCGGGATACTGTAGGTGCATCAACTGGCAACCCCCACACATGCCAAACAGAGAGCAGAGAGGTTCAGTTCGATCAAAAGAAGGACTTATGATTTTTAAAAGTTCCGCTTTGGCGTAGGTTTTTTTTTGGTGGGTGATCCGGGCGGCAACCTCTTCTCCCGGCAGGGCACCATCGACAAACACCTTCATCCCGCCCCATGAACCTACACCCTCACCGGTGGAACTTAAAGAATTTATTTTAATTTCGATTTGTGGTGACATGATCACAAAAGTATAACTTCTGTATTCAAATGAGACAAGGATATTTCAGGGGATAATCCTTCTTCGTGCCCGTGCCCGTGAGCGTGCACCGCCCGATTCCAGGGTCGGGCACAGGCAAAGGCAGAGGCGCGAAAAGTAAATAAGAATGTCTTTTTACAAAACGGGGGGCAAATATTCGCGCACTTGATCTGCAGTGAGCTGAGTTAGGTCCTTGCTGATTTCTGCATGCACAAGTTTTGCCAGAAGAGGGGGGAGAGCGGCTCGCAAGTTGCCGAGGAAGGGAGCTTTGGAAATGATATAGATCCGTTCACATTCTCCATTTTTGCAACCTTCCTCCAAAAAGGTGATGATTTGATCCGCAAAGTGCATGGATTCTTTGTCTTTCAAAGATGTTTTATCTTCCATTGTGTCAGACCCATAAAGGTTTACATTTGTTGAGCGACCTTGAGAGTCTGAAACGAGTTCGCGTGCACGCATGTGGCTTTCTAAATGTTCAAGATATTTGATTTCAACAAGCTTCTGATTATTTTCTGCACGGTAAATGTGGGAATAGGTGCTGTTAGCTACGACGATCCATATCTTTTTCATCTATTTGACTCCTGTATACACGATTACTAGCAATTAAAATGCCAATGGTAAGACGAATGGTTCTTTAGATAAAATCATGTCGCGGATTTTAGGTATTTGATCCTTCTGCTCCATCACTAATGCACCACGTAAGCGATCTTCACTTAAAAAGTAGATTGTACCGCATAAATTGGGGTCAACCCAATCCTCAACGATTTGCATATCGGGAGCAAGCTCTCCAATGGCTTGATAGCTGAGATTAAATAGATCGGAATAAAAATAGGGTAAGTAAGCATAGGCTTCTTGAGCACCTGCCATATTACCACCAGCTATTCGACCCATGCTATTTGCAGCATCTTCATGCTCGATCCGTACTCTTTTTTCTAGGTGGGGACTATAAAAATTTGCAACATCACCTGCTGCCCAAATATTTGGCAGGCTGGTTTTCAGAAATTCATCCACAACAATTCCATTGTCGCAAATAGCCCCTGCTTTTTTTGCTAATTGGTCATTTGGAGTAATCCCTATACCTGCTATGACAGCATCGGCAAAAAAGCTCTCTTCTTTATGTGTCATGACTTTCCATTTATGATGGATTTTGCTGACACTTTTGATCTGCCCGCCAGGACAAAGCTTGACACCTTGTTCTGTAAAGTATGCACTTAAAAACCTGGAAAACTTTTTGGGGAATTTTTTCTCGCATAAAGAGGCTTCAGGAAAGATCATTGTCACATTTTTTCCATTCATCACAAGTGCAGCTGCAATTTCAGGACCAATAAACCCGCCCCCAATCACCACAAAATCATTGCCATGGGTATACGTTTCTCGTAAGTGATGGTAATCAGCAAGTGTTCTATAATAGATGACTCCATCAGAAGGGCACTCAAGATGTCTAGGCGTGCCACCTGTAGCTAATAAAAGCTTATCATATTTATATATAACGCCTTTATGGTCTATGACAGTGTGTTCAATAGGATCTAGTGAAACAGCTGTTGTTTCCAAGTAGAAATTTACATGATGCTGGTGTGTAGGGCGCATGATCGATTTTTCAGTTTTGCCAAACCAAAGCGCTTTTGTTAAAGGAGGTCTATCGTAAGGAAAATCAGGCTCCCCGGCGAGTATGGCAATACTGCCAGTGGTGTCAAATGCCCTGATCCCTTGCACTGCAGAATCAGCTGTTATGCCTCCACCGATGATGAGATATCTATATTGATTCATGAATCAGGGTTTAAAAAGATTATACAGCCATCCGAGAACAAAAAAGAAAATAAATCCATCGACAAAGCCAAAAAGCAAACCGATGAAGGTGCCTTTGATAGATAGATCAAATCCGGGATAGATGTCCATCCATTGAGACAGCCAAAACAAGCCATACCCTGTATACATGGAAATCCATGTCATGATGAAGATCATCAAACCACAGATAATTCCAGCTGCTAGCCCAAGTTTGAGGGGATTGAGTTTTGCGTACATTTAAACCTCACATTTATACTATAAAAATTTTTAATCTTAAACGCAAGGGATGATAACAGCAGAGCCGGAGATTTTTCCATCCCGCACATCATCAAGGGCGCGGTTAAGTTCTTCAAGGGGATAGGTGTGGGTTTCTGTTTTAACTGGGACTTTTGGAGCGATCTCTAAAAATTCTTGGGCATCCTGGCGGGTTAAGTTTGCTACAGAGCGCAAAACTCTTTCTCCCCATAAAAGTTCGTAAGGAAAAGAGGGGATGTCACTCATATGGATTTCTGCACAG
>Ga0153954_1000247_pt1 | contig 47401 bp, 33 predicted proteins | sample TSFL038MetaG_FD_102277 | JGI IMG/M metagenome (GOLD analysis project Ga0153954, IMG submission 102277) | Attine ant fungus gardens microbial communities from Florida, USA - TSFL038 MetaG | ecosystem: Host-associated > Fungi > Mycelium > Unclassified | place: USA: Florida, Wekiwa Springs State...
CGAAGAGGCGGTCGGACGAATTGTACAGCCCGAAGCGGAAGGGGACATTCGCGACGTTGAGGCCGACCGTGTAATTGACGGTGATCGTTGTTCCGCTCGCCGTGATCGAATTCAAGGCAAGATTGTCGTCGGCTAAGGAGGCGACACCCTGATCATCGGTGACCATTGGGCCTGATGGCAAATTACTTAGTAGTTCACGCCGATCCAATGCCATTATCTCTGGCCGGAACGAGAGATACCTTCGTCGGCGGGACTTGCGTCGCTTATTGGCCATCGTTGACGCTCCTGGTGTCGTTACAATCTGGAATCTTGCAACATCACCACACTCAGGCACCGAGCGTGGCGGTAATCAGGCGATACGCTGAGCCGGTCCAAATCCCAACTGTCGGGATTTAGGCTCGGCTTTGTCGGCACCGGATGTTGGATTTCGAGAGATACTTACAGGGCAATTATCGAAGGCTCGAGGAAAATCGCTCCTCGATTCCCGGATCGCGCACGAATGCGATCAATCGAAGGTGTCTTAAAGCGCAAGGCACCCTCTAGTCACGACTCGGAAGCGCACAAATCCCCACATCCGTTCCAACGAATCGAAATCTTATGCTTAATTAATGGGATTGCTTATCAGTAGTAATGACTGATAAATCAAAATATTATTAATATGTGAATCTCCTGGTAAACAAAATAAACAAAATATGTCAAAGATCCAATATTATTGGATCGGTTGACACTTGCTCAGTGAGGGCTTGCAAGTTTAGGTGAGCCACTAGCCTCCATGCAAGAGGAAAATGTCGGCGCAAGGCCTGGTCTCCTGCTTCATAATTCAACGCCATCAACCCCTCCTAAATTTAGCTGTATGATGGCTCAAGAGTTATGCCGATCGAACGAATCTGCAAGGGCTTGTGCGTTCAGTAAGATTTTTGCAGACTGATGGCTACCTGGCCGTAGCAAGGCGGCATCGTAGTGTCATGCGTCAGAGTCATGTCTTGAAGAGAACGGGGCCATCCGCAGGTTTAGGCTCGGCGACCCCTTGTGAGCACCCGAATGACCAACGACCCGAGGGCGAGGCCTTGAACGCCGATTTCTGCGGGCGGAAAGTGACTGACATTCGGTTTGGCGACCGGCGTGATTTCAAGAGGTCGGTCTTAGCTGATGGAATACAGGATTTGTCTGGTGCTCCTGTCGGTAGAGTGGCAGCTCTTTTAATCAGTCAGTTTTCAACAACCACACGTCTCGGCTCATCTAGAATTGCCTTTAATGGTTGGGCGTCGTTGAATCGGGCGCAGAACACCTCGGCGGCGAGGAGTGGCGGAAGGCACTCCGAGAACTTCAAGCCCTTGATGGCATCTTGGGCGGGAACCGGCTCGACCAGGTCTGCCGAGAGTTCTTCGACCAAGTCTTGGACCTCGTTCAATTTCATCGAGGTTGGAAAGCGTAACGACAAGTTGTCCACCTGGATTTCGGCCTTGGATCGTAGGTGATCGGCGAAGAGCGTGTTCGCTATTCCGCCGCCGAAGGTCCACCAACGAACCTCCCCGTTGGGATGCATCACGAGGCTTGTCGCATGGGGGGAACGCCCACGGGTACTCCATACGGATCTCGGTGAGTTGGGCGGTCGCCCGTCGGGACCAGATCGGCTGGTCGGCGTCGTCGGCCAGGAGACGGCGAGTGCTTTGACAGACCCGGTAGCTCAGGAACTGCCCTTCACCAAGCCAGCGAGAGCGCCCATGCTCTTCGGTGAATTCGACGTAGGCGATCCGCCGCTTCCAGTCGAGATGGTTCGTCTTCCAACTCCGACCGGCAAGGACGATCACTGATGGCCCTTCGTCCCGTTTGTAGAAGGTGGACTCGTGGACGCTTCTGGCCGGCGACGACCCGAAAGAGTGGTGGTGAGGTAAAGACTGACAGCAGTTCCATAAAGTTCTTGCGCCCGTATTTGGCCTCGCCATCGGGTGCGAAGGACAGGATCCCGTTGTCCGACCAAAGGATGCTGGATCGCAGCATGAACGCCATGAGGTCCGACACCGCCTGGCGATCCATCTCAGCGTAACCGGAGACGGCTGACACCCGGTCGAACCATTCACTCCTTCCCACTCCCCGTTCCTGCAAGACGAGCGCCATCAACCGCTGGGCGAGGATGTGAAACGGCTTCGGCGGAGCCACCACCGGCTCCACAAACCCCTGCTGCCATAAATCGAGTAATGCCGCCGCCCGTAACAAACCCTCGTCCGTCGTCGCGAGGAACAGGCAGTTCGACGTGGTGCCGGGTCGCCGACCCGTCTGACCCATTCGTTGCAGGAACGACGAGACGGTAGGCGGAGCGTCGATTCGGATCACACGGTCGAGGTCACCCACGTCGAGGAGTCTGTCTGAGTCTTGCCTTTCGCGGCTGAGCTTCGAGGAGTGCGGTGGCCTGTGAGGTTTGAGTCCCTGGTGCACCGAGGTCGTGGCATGAGCAAGTCCTATCGCGAGTGGTGTCCTGACCGGATCTTTTTGTTCCCGCCCTCGCCCCAGGATTGGCTCCCCGAAGATGACTTGTTCTACTTTCTCCTCGATACCGTGGCCGCCCTGGACCTCTCGGCCTTCTTCGCTCATGACGAACGTGAGACCCGGGGCCAACCTCCGTTCCATCCGCGGATGATGATCACTCTACTTCTGTACTCTTACGCTACCGGCACCCGCTCTTCCCGCAAGATCATGCGACGCTGCCAGGCCGATGTCGCCTGCCGTATCATCGTCGGCGACGACATCCCTGGCTTTCGCTCCATCAGTGACTTCCGCAAAACGCACCTGCCTCGTCTCGAGACCTTGTTTGTCCATGTCCCGAAGCTCTGCAGCCTGGCGGGGTTGACTAAGGTCGGCACTATCGCCTTGGATGGCACCAAGGTCAAAGCCAACGCCTCGCGACACAAGGCCATGAGCTACGAGCGTATGGACACGGAAGAGAAGCGACTAACCGAAGAGGTGACCAAGCTTTCGGCCGAGGCGGAGTCGGCCGATACCGCCGAGGATGCGGCGCACGGTCCTGATCGTCGTGGCGACGAGTTGCCCGAGGAGTTGAAGCGGCGGCAGACGCGGTTGGCCAAGATCCAACAGGCCAAAGCCTTGCTGGGAGAACGGGCGCGGACCGAGGCGGCTGAAGAGGCGGCTCGGCGTGCCGCCCAGGGGAGAATGCTGCCGGCGGTGGCCCCGGCGGATGCGGTCCCGGAGTCGAAGGACCAGATCAACTTCACTGATCCCGAGTCGCGGATCATGAAGGTCTCGAACAAGGGATGGGATCAGTGCGGCAACGCTCAAGCGGTCGCCAATGAGTCGCAGATCATCCTAGCCGCGGACGTGACCGATCAGACCAACGACCAGAGGCAGGTGGTGCCGATGATGGATCAAACCCGTGCCAATCTGGACACGGCGGGCGTGACACAAGCCATCGGTGCTGCGTTGTTCGATGCGGGCTACTTCAGTGCAGCGAACGCCATGGCCTTGGAGTCGCGTGGCATTGAGGGCTACATCGCGACCGCCGCCTGAAACATCATGAGGAGATCCCTGAGGCACCACGGGGCCGGAGCCCCCGGGGATCTGTCGCCGAAGCAACGGATGGTAACGCGGTAGGTGCCGGTGCGTTCCTGAAGCCTGGCCATTGGATGACTCCAATGCCACGACGGCGATGTTGCCAAATTGTAGTCAAGGACCCTCAAAGGCAAAGCATAAGGGGTTGCGTCTATTCGACGCAACCCCTTACGCTGCATAGTGCCGAAGAGAGGACTTGAACCTCCACGGGCATGGTTAGCCCACTAGGACCTGAACCTAGCGCGGCCACCTCTCGGCGGCATTGCGGACATAGGGATGTCGCGTTACAAGTCTTTGTAAATGCCTAGTTTGCTGCGATATCCTTAGATGAAAGCATTGTAGTGGCAGGGCGGCGACAAGGCCAGTGTTTTCCCCAAAATTTCCCCAAGGGCGGCGGGGAGAGTCGGCTCCGCCGGTGAGGACGTCCTCCTTCGATGGACGGGGGGCCTCCTCCGCTCGCTCTCGCTTCCTGAATGCCGTTTTCTTGGCTCCGCCTGCTCCGGGCGTCGAGGAGTGACCTGGATGACTTACGGAAGCTATCCACAGGCCGCTTACGTTAAGTAAGTTAATAATAATATCTTAAGTTAAACAGTTAGCGACGCTGTAGCCCGCGGATCTTCCGAAGGAATCGGGCGATCCCTGCGCCTGATGGGCCGTGTGCTTGCGCCCAATAGGCCGGGACGGTTTGCGGCTGATAGGCCGTGCCGGGTGCGCTCGATGGGCCGTGCTAATTCACAGCCTCCGGGGGTGTATTCTTCCGATGATCCGACCACCGGACCGGCCAGATCCTGCGGCCAATAGGCCGTGGCGGCGTTTGTGATGCTTCCGGGGGCGGATTTACCCTCGGTCCCCCTGGGGTGGCACGGGGGATAACCTCTCCCGACCCGCCAATTTCCGCCTCGCGGGCCGGTCACTCCTCGCGATCGCCCGATTCGGATGCCGATTTGCGCCTAATAGGCCGTACCCTCTGGCCGCCTGCCGAGGTCTTTGCGCTCAATAGGCCGTGCCCGGCCCCGTCTGGACGATCCGGTTGCGTCCAATAGGCCGTGCCCCTACTCGGCCACTTCCCTGAATTTCAAGCCTTTCGAGGTGATGCCACGGGCGATCCGGCGTCGCGGATGCCTCCGTCCCTCGAATCGCGGATCCTCGATGGAGAGGCGGTCGCGGGCGAGGAAGTGGACCACTTCGTCCCCCTCGTCGTTCTTGTGGAGCACCATCGTGTATTCCGGCAGGGAATCCGCCTCGACGACCTTGCGGACGTCGATGGCGAAGTCGGAAAAGCGCGACGTCGATCCGGACTTCTCGTAGAGCTGGCGCATCGTGAACTGCCAGCCCGCCTCCTGCTGGCCGGCGTGCTTGCGCGCGACCCGGTACAGCCAGCGCTCGACGCCCCCTGTGAGCAGGAAGTAGTCCTCGTGGATGGTGAGCACGCCGCCTTTCATGACGATGCCGTCGAAGAGCCAATCGGGCAGCGTCATCGTCATGCCGACGGTATCCCCGGTCTTCTCGTCGGTGACTTCGGTCCAGCTCTCCAGCCAGTGGAAGGATGCGGCCTTCTTCTTGCCCTCGGCGCGGATGTTGGTGCGGACGGCGGTGTGGGTGAGCCGCTCGAGGGCGGCGCGCAGCCGCTTGTAGTGCTCGCCGCCGGTCGCCCGGCGGATCGATTTCAGGAGGTTGTGCGGATGGAAGCGGACGACGCGGCTGGGCGTCTGGCCCCGGTCGAGGGCCTCGGTGATCTGCGTCGAGGCCCAGATCAGGATGTCGGCGTCCCAGATCGTCGCGAGGCCGAACTTGGGGTTGGCGGAGACCTCCACCCAGACGTCGCCGACGTTGTACTCGATCGGGGCGAAGCGCGGCTTCTTGGCCAGGCTGAAGAACGGCCGCTCCATCGTGTCGCGCTGGTCGCGGATCGGGATGTCCGCGAAGTTGGCGGCGAACAGGTCGGGCTGCTGGTCGCCCTTGGGTGGAAGCCTCTTGGTCATCGATGCACTGCCGGTTTCTCTCTTCTCGGGCCGACGATAGACCGGCCCCCGGATCGGTTCAATGGAAATCACCGGCGAGGAAGACGACCGGCGGCCCTCCCCTCACCTATTTCAGGTAGCCGTGGGTGCGCAGCCAGGGCTCGACGGCCTCCTCCAGGATGTCCTGGAGCGTGTTCGGCTGTACCTTTTCGAGTTGCCGTTCCAGCGAGGCGCGTTTGAGCAATTCGGCGAAGTCGGCCCTCATCCTGGTGCTGAATTGCACGCGGGTCAGGACGTTGGCCGCGGCCTGGATCGAGGCCGGCAACGGCGCCTCGGCCTTCGCGGGCGCCTGGTCGTTCTTCTCTCCATACACGAAGGCTTTCTCCTTATCCGACTCCGCGGCGTCCGCGGGCTTCCTGATCCCTTCGACAAGGGCGCGGCGATCCTTCACCATCTCCTCTCCTCCACTACACGACTTCGATTTCGGGCACGGGCGCCGCGGACTTCTTCGACTTCCCCCGGCGGGCCTGGGGCAGGATCTCGCGGAAGAGCTGGTCGACCTCCTGCGCCGCCTCCTGGGCGCGAGAGCCCAGGTCCCACACGACCGCGCCCTGCCCCGGCGCGTCGGCGTAGATCTGGCGCAGGATCATCGCCCGCGACGCGAGCGGGAGTTCGAGCGCCGCGGCGGCGTCCTTCATGTCCTGCGTCAGGCGGTAGTTCTTCCCCACCATCGAGAGCACGATCACGGCGTCGGGCTTGCCCGCGCGGATGTCCTGGGCCTGGCGGAGCACGTCGGTGGCCTTGGCCAGCGCCCGGACTTCGAGCATGCTGGCCTTGCAGGGCACGATCGCCAGGTCGGCGCGCAACAGCAGCGCGCGGCTGGTCTCGGTCTGGCTGCCGGGTCCGTCGGCGACGACGTAGTCGGCGTCGTTGCGGAGCTGGGGCAGTTCGTTCAGGATCATGTCGGGGTTGTCGAGGCGGACCGCCTTCACGTCGGGGACGGCCTCGCGAATCCATTCGGAGGAGGATTGCTGGGTGTCGCAATCGGCGAGCGTCACGCGGTGTCCCTGCTCATGGAGCCAGGCGGCGAGATGGACGGCCAGGGTCGATTTCCCCACACCACCCTTGGAATTGGCGATCACGATAATCATGTTTAATTTAATTACAACGACATCAGCATGATTGCAAGTTTTATTTCTTGCCTGGTGTCTTGCCGTCTCCGCGGCATGTCAGCAAGAAAGAGAGAAAGCCTGAAATCCGGCTGGCAAGAAAGCCGGCCCTCTTGCTTTCCCGCAAGCTCGCCGGCCAGACGATAATCCTACGGGCAAGAAAGCCCGCTCTCAGGCCGACACGAAACAGTCGGTCCTCGGCGTACCCGCGTCCTCCCGGGACTTATGATCCGACGCTGGGCAAGCAAGACATCATAAAAGCATGATTGCATGCAATCTGAAAAGAAAGTCGGCCTACGAGCCAGAAAGCAGGCCAGATAGAAAGTCAGACGGTGAGCTCGAAAGAAAGCATGCTTGAAAACGTTCCGTCTTGCTGGCAAGACGGCTGACATGTAAACAAAGAGGCCAGGCCGGCGAGAAAGCCATCCGCAAAGCGCGACGTTGATCGGCCTCGCGCTCAGTGAGTTTCAATTCATGCTGCTGAAATTGGCTTCTGAAAATGACACCGCCTGTAGTAAGACCGCATGCCGAAAAGTCTGAAAGCAAACCGGCGGGATGGAAGGCAGGCTTACTTTCTTACAAGACAGAATGAAAGCATGTTATCATTATAGAATACAAGCAAGACGGAAAGCTTGCTTTCAAGCCGACTGGCGTGCTGTTTCACGGTGCGGTCAGGGGGAGCGTTGTATCCTCCAAAAGTCTCTTTCAGCGGAACCCCAAAACGGTCAAGCACAGACCTACAAAACGCTGAGAGACAGCGACTTTGAACGGCCTTCCACTCAGTGTGTTTCAACTCATGCTGCTGAAATTGGCTTCTGAAAATGACAAGCGTGGCGTCCAGGGGGAAGCGGTGGTTCGGCCGCAACGCCTTGACGGACCGCGAGAGTCATGCGGCTGACTAAAACATGCTGAGCTGGCGTTCCTTGCGCCGCTGGTCTCGCAAGACGCGTTCCCGACGGCCGGATTCGGGCTCGGGCCGTGTCGAGCGCGCCGGTGCCGTAGCGGCGAGGGGAGGCGGCTCGTCCGCAATGCTCGTGGGGACGGGACGGGACGGCGCCGACGGCGGAAGCGCAATGTGAGGATCCCCTTCGCTCTCGTTTGCCGTTGGCGGAGCGGACTGCCGTCGGATGCGCGCCGTGACTGGCACCTCGGCCCTGGCGCCTCCGCGTCCGCCGTGGCGCTGGGGAGAGGGCTCGACGGTGTGCGCGGCCTTGAGCGTCTGGATGCGGCCGGCGATTTCCTGCGTGGAGGGAGATGGATTTGCACCGGGGTCGGGTGCGGCGGCGGAGGCGAGGGCCGCCTTGAGCTGATCGCGCAGCGCGGTGAGTTCCGCCAGGTAGGTCTCGTGGGCGAACGGCTGGCCGAGTCGGGCCTCGTGGTCGCGGACCTGCCCCTCGGCGAGCGCCAGCTCCTGCCGGGCGTGGTCGCACTGGTCCTGGTAGCTGCCGGCCAGGCGCTCCAGGGCGTTCATGACAGCCCTCGGCCCGCGGGCGTCGCGCGACAGCATCGCATGTCGTGTCGCGGCCCCTTCGAGCACCACGTCGGCCGCCCCGTTGGCGTGGAGCACGACGGCGAACCGCAGGCCGTGATAGACGCCCAGCGGGAAACGGCCCGTCTCCCGGACCTTCTCGGGCAGGGAGTCGAGGCGGCGTCCGAGGGCCTCCAGTGCTTCCGCGCGATTACAGGCCCGGCCGCCGATGGTGAAGAGATCGCCGTCGTGGGCGGCCAGCGCCGCCTGATCGGCGGTCAGGTCGGCGATGCGTTTCTTCAGTCGGTCGATGGTCTCGGGCAGCTCGCGGAGGCTGCGTCGTGCGATGTACTGCTCGTCGGCGTGGTTCTTCTTGAGGATCGAGAGCCGCTGCAGCTCGGCGTCGGCCTCGGCGAGCGTGAGCACCGCCGGATTGCCGGATGCGATGGCCTTGACCTCGGCGTAGGACAGCTCCTGGCCGCCGACGTCCTCGGCGCGGCGCACGGCCGACTCGCCGGTCATCACCTGCGAGATGAAGCGGGCCTTGGTCTCCAGGGCTTGCCACATATAGGCGTCGAACGAGCCTTCGGTCACGTAGCGGTAGACGGCCACTTGCTCGTTCTCGTTGCCCTGGCGAAGAATCCGGCCCTCGCGCTGTTCGACCTCGGCCGGCTTCCAGGGGGCGTCGAGGTGATGCAGCGCCGCCAGGCGCTTCTGGACGTTGGTGCCGGTGCCCATCTTCTGCGTGCTGCCCAGGAGCACGCGCACCGAGCCGTTGCGGACGCGCTCGAATAGGGCCTGCTTCTTGGCGTCGGAATCGGCGTCGCCGATGGCGGCGATCTGGTCGCGCGGGATGCCGCGGGCGGTCAGTTTCTCGACGATCTCGTCATAGGCCGAGTAGCCCCAGGGCGTCGGATTCACGCCCATGTCGCAGAAGATCATTTGCGTGCCGCGCGTCGCGGCGGTCTCGCGCCAGATGCGCGCGGCGTTCTCCACCAGGGCGTTGACCTTGGAATGCGGATGGTCCTCGGCCGCAGCCGAGAGCATCCGCGCGTCGAGCGCCAGCTTGCGGCCGTCGGTGGTGATCGCCAGCGCGTTGTCCTCGCGGGGATCGACTTTCTGCGAGCGGAGGCGGTCGTAGCGGGCGACCAGCTCCTGCTGAAGCTTGCACTGCTCCTCGGACATCGGGCAGGCAACCACGATCGGCTTGCCGCCTTCGAGCCGAGGCCGGGGGAGGTTAAGCATCTCGGCCGTCTGCACGTCGGCGAACGCCCGGAACATCTGCTGCAGCTCGGGGAGGTTGACGAAGCGGGCGAAACGGCTGCGGGGCCTGAGCGACGCCCCGTCGGGGGAAATCTCCATCGTGTCGATCACTTCGCCGAAGGTGGCCGCCCAGCCGTCGAAATGCTCGATGCCGCGGCTCCTGAGTCCCTCCGGGTCGAGGAAACGCTGCATGGTGTAGAGCTCGACCATCGTGTTAGAAATCGGCGTGCCGGTGGCGAACGTGACGCCGTGGCCGGGGTGCTTCTCGCCCAAGTACCGCGCCTTCATGAAGATGTCGAAGGCACGCTCGGAGCCGCCGGTCTGGATGCCGGCGACGCGCTCCATCTTGGTCGGCGTCTCCAGGTTCTTGAAGAAATGGGCCTCCTCGATGAAGACGTGATCGACGCCCAGCTCGTCGAACACCAGTCCGTCGTCTTTCTTGTCCTCGGCGAGCAGATCCTTGAGCCGCTCCTCGCGCTTCGCCTTCTGCTTCTCGATCGTCTTGATGATGTTGCGATTGGCCTTCGAGGCATCACTGCGGGCCGTATCCAACAGGAGCTGGTCGTACTCGGCGATCTGCTCGCGCAGGAACTTTTCCTGGTACACGCGCGACATGCCGATGCGCTCGAAGCTGGAATGCGTCACGACGATGCCGTCCCATTCGCCGCTGGCGATCTTGGCGGTCAGCAGCTTGCGGCGCTCGCGCGTCATGTCCTCCTTGGTGGCGACCAGCAGCCTCGCGTTGGGATAAAGCTGCATGAACTCGCGGGAGAAGTCGGGTGGCGGAGACGTGTTACCACGGCCTCCGCCCCCTCAGAACCGGACGTGAGAGTTTCCCCTCATCCGGCTCAAGCCTTTCTAAGCCCCTTGTTCGTCGGAGCCGGCGACGCCCTTCGCACTGTTGGCGTGAAGCTGCCTGTGACAATTCGGGTGCAACATTACGAGGTTGTTGAACCCGTCCGTCCCGCCTCGACTTCGCCAGACGACGTGGTGGACATGCCATCCCGTCTCACGGGTGATCGGTGCGTTGCAGTGCGGGCACTTCTCCCTCTGTAAAAGCCAAAGTCCGATCAGCTTCCTTCGGCCCTGGAGTGAGTTCAGCATCTTGAAGTCCAGTCGGCTTTCAAAATACTCCTCCCATTCCGGGTCGTACGGATTCGCGTCACGTCGGATGGCTTTGTGGCGAATGATCTTGGTGTCGCTGGCCCGGTAAAGGGTCAACGTCTTGCCAGTCTCCTCCGCCTTTGCCGTAAACACCCAGTGTCGAGCCCCGCGGGTCCGGAAGTACTTTTCCTTGATCCACGTGAGGCCCTTCTTGGGATGCCTGCGCTTGGCCCATTGCCACAGCTTGGACCAGATGGCGTGGTCCACCTTGCCGAAGGTCTCCTTCGAGACCTTATGCCGGTAGTAGTTGGCCCAACCTCGGATGATGGGGTTGAGCCGGCCGATGAGGTTTTCTTGCCGGGCGGTTTTCCGCGTTTCGATTTCCGTCCGGATCTTGTCGAGGAACCGTTTCACGGGTTTCTTCCCCGGTTTGATCAGGAGCTTACCGTCGTACTTGCGGACGTTGAAGCCCAGGAAGTCGAAACCGTCGTCGATGTGGGTGTCGAACGTCTTCTCCTCCGAGAGCTTCAACCCTCGCTCAGCCAAGAACCGTTCGATCGCGGGCTTGATCTCATCTTCCAGCAACTCTCGCGAGGCACCGGTTACGATGAAGTCGTCCGCGTAACGGATGAAGTTGATCTTCGCGGCCTTCCCTTTCCTGGTGGTACTCGGGACCGTTCGCTCGATCACCGCTTCGATACCGTCCAGCACCAGGTTCGCCAGCACTGGGGAAATGATGCCTCCCTGAGGAGTTCCCGATGCCGTCTCGAACCAACGCCCCGCTTCGACGTACCCGCACTTCAGCCATCCCTTCAGTATCACCTTGTCCATAGGAATGTGGGTGAGCATCCAGTCGTGGCTGATGTTGTCGAAGCATCCTTTGATGTCGCCCTCGAGGACCCAGGAAGCCGACCGCTTCCACGACAGACACGTATGGACTTTCTCCATCGCATCCGCCGTCGAGCGTCCGGGTCGGAATCCATAAGAGTTGCCATCGCCGGTGGTCTCCGCGATGGGGTCCAGTGCCATGCGGTACAGAGCCTGCATGGCCCGATCCTTCATCGTCGGAATTCCGAGCGGGCGTTGCCCCCCGTTGCTCTTCGGGATGAGGATTCGCCGCAGGGGTTGCGGGCGATACCCATGCCGTCTGAGCGAGCGGAGGCCCGCCATCTTTGCCGCCGGGGATGACCATGTCGTGCCATCGACTCCCGGCGTCTTCTTGCCTTGGTTTTCGGTCACCCGTTTGACGGCAAGAGCCTTGCCGCAGAACGAGTGGGTCAGGAGCCATTGCAAGGCTTTCACCTTGCCCCAGCGCCCTTCCTTCGTCGCCTTGACGATACGGGCTTGCAGCCTCCGAACGGCTTGGTGACAACTCGCCCAGTCGATACTGTGCCAGCGCATTTCGTCGTCGGAGGATGCACACGCGTTCGTCGGTCCGTCCGCGTCCATTTGCTTTTCCTCCCGGAGAGGTTCTTCAAGCGTTCTCGTCAGGAAAGACCAGTCGGAAGTCAGCTCCCTTTCGGGCCGAGTCCTGTTGCAACCCGTATCCCGCCTATTACCGGCGGGCCTTCGCTTGCTCCGACCTCCTCTACCCGCATCCCCAAGGGCCTTCCTCGCGGTCGGCTTGCCGCCGGAGTCCGGTGGCGGGAATACGGGCTTACCACGTTCCGCAGAAGTAACGAGACGAGTTAGGCCCCATCTTTCCGCCGGTGATCGTATTGTCCGTGCATGCGAAGAACAAAGTCGCATGGCCGATCACTCACCTTTTGGTCAAGCCTGACAGCACCTTTGGCTTGTTCATGCTAACGGCGTTTAAATGATGGTTCACGTGTGTTGGCCCTGTCGTCCAGCCTAGCCGTCCGTCCGCTTTGGTGCTCGCAGACGCGATGTTCTCCTCACGGGTCTCATCGGGTTTCCCGACGTACATTGTCATGGCAGCTCCACACCGGATCATCGCTGCTCCCGCGTGTGCCACTGGGCTACTACCAACGGAATGGTAGGATCGGCCCCGCTCTCGCGGTCCGATCAATTACTTCAGCGTCTTCGTGTCGCACCTGCTCCAGCATGTGGTTGGGCACGACGTACATCGGCTTCTGGACCAACCCGGCCTGCTTCATCTTCATGCCGGTGGCGGCCATCGTGAACGTCTTGCCCGCGCCGACGGCGTGGGCCAAGAGCGTGTTGCCCGCGCTCATGCCGCGCCAGACGGCGTCCTTCTGGTGGGGGCGCAGCTCGATCGTGCGGTTCATCCCGGCGAAGTCGAGGTGCGAGCCGTCGAAGAGGCGAGGGCGCAGGTTGTTGTAGGTGTCGTTGTAGGTGCGCACCAGCCGCTCCGTCCGCTCGAGGTCGGAGAACACCCACAAGTGGAACCGCTCCTTGATCTGGCGCTGCTTGTCGCGGGCGGCGAGCGTCGCCTCCTGGTTGACGACGCGCTCCTCGCGGTCGCCGTGATTGATGACGTCGTAGATCACGGGCGTCTTGAGGTTGAGCGCCTGCTCCAGCAGCGTCACACCATTGATCCGTGCTGTGCCGAATTCGCTGGTCGCGGCGACCGACTGGAGCGCGCCATAGTCGGCGTCGAGGCTCCACACGGCGTCCTTCTTCAGGTGCGCCACGCGGACGGAGGAGGGAGGAACGCGGAACAGGTCGGCCGCGAACGCCTGGATGTCGGCCTCGGGTATCCACGGGGCGCCCAGATTGGCGTCGATGTCGCCGGGCAGCACATCCTCGGGTTGCACCGCCCGCAGGGCCTCGGCGTTGCGGGCAAACTCCGTTCCGGCCTTGACGGCGGTAGCGAGCTTGGCGCGCACGTTGCCCGACAGGTAGTCGTCGGCTGTTTGCCATGCTTTCGATTCCGGGTCGCGGTAAATCAGCTCGCCGAGTTCAGCGATGACCTGTTCCTCCGGCTTTCCGTAGAGCGACGCGATGAACGGCAGATCGACCGCGCCCTTGCGGTCAAGCGAGACGAGCAGCCCTTCCTCGGCGGACGATACGGACGTAACAGGCGGGGTGGGGCCGACCACGTCCTTCTTGAGAATGGCCGCTTTGGCGGCCTTGCCGGTGACTTCGTCGTAGTCCTCCAGCGACATCACCAGCATGGCGTCCGGGTCTTCCCGAAACTTGACCAGGTTGGGCATGCGGCGGATCACGCCGCCGTCCTGGGTCGGAGTGAAGGTCGTCTTGTTGATCGGGCCGTGGGCGGCGACGAAGCGGTCATAGGCCGCGTTGAGCGCCCGGCGGGCCTCGTTCCGGCTCGCTTCCGGCCAGCCCTCGTTCTGCGACTGCAGGACGCGGCGGGCCTGGTCGCGCAGGCCGATCAAGGCCGCGATCTTGCGGGCCTGCGGCGTGCCGTCGGCCTTGAGCAACACGCCGTGGTAGGTAACCGGCTCGGGGCGGCCGTCTTCCACCTGCCGGATGATCTTGTCTTCGCCGACGAAGAGGCTGCCGTCGGTGATGTGCGGGATGGGCGGCGGCGGCGTGAAAGCGGGAGGGGGAAGTGGCTCGGTGCGCGTTGCAGGCGGCGGTGCGCGTTCGGGCAGTCGGCGAATCGCCTGGCGGAGCTGGGCGGCGAGATCGCCGTTGGAGGCGAGGCTGTAGCCGGCATCGTAGAGCCGGTCCTTGCGGCTGTAGGTCCCCAGGACCATCTCGGGATGGTCGAGGAAGTAGCGGTTGATCGGGACCTCGGCACCCTCGATGGGGACGGGGGCGGTCTCCAGCCAGTGCGGGTCGGCATGCTGCGCCGGCTCGCCGAGGGCGCGCTTGCGCAGGAAGACGATGTCGGTGACGACGCGCGTGCCTTCCCGCTTGAAGGCGTCCGAGGGCAGCCGGATCGCGCCCAGGAAATCGGCCCGCTCGGCCAGATATTCGCGCAAGCCCGCATTCTGCTTGTCGAGGGTGAAGTGCGACGTCACCAGGGCCAGCACTCCGCCGGGTTTCAGGGCGTCCACCGATTTGGCGAAGAAGAAGTCGTGCAGCGCCAGCTTCTGGCCGCGGTAATCGAGCCGGACGTCGGCGAACGGGACGTTGCCGATCACGGCATCGATGCCGCCCTCGGAGAGCCTGGTGTCGCGGAAGTTCTCGATGCGGATGTCGTGCCCGGGGTGCAACGCGCGGGCAATGCGGCCTGAGGTGCGGTCGAGCTCGACGCCGATGAACCGCGTGCCCTGGTGCGCCTGGCCCATGAAGTTGCCGGTGCCGCAGCCCGGCTCCAGGATCGTGGCGTTACCGGGCACACCGAGGCGGGCGAGGGCCTGGTGCATGGCGGCGATGACGGTGGGCGAGGTGTAGAATGCGTTGAACGTCGTGCGCTTGGCGCTGTCGTAATCCTCGGGCGAGAGGAGGGACTTCAATTCCTCGCCGAGCCGCTCCCAGAACGCATCCTTGTAGCGGCCGGTGACGGGATCGGGAAACAGTGACAGGGCCACGGCGCCGAACCCGCCGAAACGCGCGAGTATCTGCCGCTCACCGGCGGTGGAGGGCCGCTGCTCGCGCTCGATGCGCTCGACGGCGCGGATCGCGTCGATGATGTCGCGGGCCTTGGCTTTCTCGCCGCTGGCGAGGGCGGATGGCCTCTCCGCCGTGCTGGTTCCTTCCATGATCGGTTCTCCTTCTCCTGGCGCTGGCGGCCCCCCGGATGGGAGCCTGACGCCGGAGCGGGACACAGCCGCTGAGCCGGGAGCCTCGGCGACGGTCAAGCCCGCAATGGGGAGGGGGCCCCTGTTCGGGCTTGAGCGGCCCGGCGGCGGCTGTAGCGACACGGGGGCAGGCCCCGGCGGGGACGCAGGAGGAGAAGAGGGATCGGCGGGAGGAAGCAGCGGGTCGTGCGGCGGTCGCCCACCGTCTCGGCCGGGAGAGGGATGCCGGTTCGGTGTGTCAAAGAGTGGCAGGAACGTCCGGTCGGGCGTCCTCGCACCGCGGGACGCCTCTACGCGGGCGGCGTATGTCGGCGGAGGAAGGCCATCGCCTCGTCCAGGGACAGGGGCTCGACCCCGGCTGGCGCTGATTCGGAGGGTAAACGGCTCTCCAGGTCTTTCAGGGCGAGTTCCAGCGCCTCGCTCGCGATCTGGCTCGCGTCGCTGCCCGGCCGTGCCTGGGACAGGCGATCCTTCCACTCTTCGTGGCTCGCCTTCAGCTCGCTCGCGTAGCGGTAGATGGCCGGAAGCAGAGTCTTCGCGGCCCGGAGGCTGCGGTGAAGCTCCGCCCGGTCCTCGAGCAGTTCAAGGACGATCGTCTTGTATTGCATGGTGGTTGCCTCCTGATCGCGCGCTGCCGGTGTCCTCCCGCACGGCCTGATCGCCGGAGCCCGCCTCGGACTCCGGCAGGAGAGGAGGCCGGGGTGTGTGCCGTGATGCCATGCCGAGACGCGACTACCTATCGCTTGCTTGGCGACAGTGGTAATACACCTCGGGCGTGTGCGCAAGTGATAATCTCGCAACCGCCGCTGGCGGTGGCGAATCCTGCTGCGGGACCCTGTCCCCCGGTGCCACCCCCCGTTTCCTTTCGCCCGAAGGGGCGAGAGGACGGAAGGAGAGTGGGGGAAACGCCCCGCCGGGGCGACTTTCGGGGACAAACACGTCATCGCCGGACGCGAAACCGCCATAGCCCACGCTTCGCCGGCCTGGTCCCCCCGATCGAACCGGGGACCGGGCCGAGTGAAAACATACGCGCTTCCGCCAGCGGACCGCAAAGCGATCCGGCATGAACGGCGCGAGGTCTGCCGAGCGCCGGGCGGGCCGGTCGCGGTTCGCGACTTGTATTTAGACAGCCACCACCGATTTGTAGGGCAAACTCTGTCAGTTACTGTAGGACGTGATGCCGATTCTCGCGTCGCGGTTGACGCGCCAGGGTGATTCCGCGCCAAGGCTACGGGGCATGCCGGATGAAGATTAAGTCCATTACACTACAGAACTTCCGTTGTTTTGGGCCGACGCCAACGACAATAGACTTCAACGATCTGACCGCCTTCGTCGGGAGCAACGGTTGCGGTAAGTCCACGGTTCTTCAGGGCTTAACTCGGCTCTTCGGCGTCACCGCAGCTGAGCGGACGCTGAACCGGGGTGATTTCCACGTCCCGCGCAACACGCCGCTGGACGAGCTGGAGCCGGTCGAGCTGCTGATCGAGGCCCGCCTCGAGTTCCCAGAGCTGGCCGGCGACGCTGAGCCGGGCGAGGCCGTGGCCGAATGCTTCTGGCAAATGGTCGTCGCGGAGCCCGACACAGTCCCCTATTGCCGGGTCCGGCTCGAAGGCCGTTGGAAGCCGGGCAACCTGCCCGAGGGCGACATCGATCAGGATCTGTGGTGGATCAAGACGGCCAGCGCCGTCGTCCGGCCCGAGCACAAGCAGAAGATGCAGGCGCACGAACGTTCGCGTATCCACGTCCACTACATCCCGGCGGCGCGCGACCCGCTGAGGCAGATCCGGCTGGCGTCGGGATCGATCATGCACCGGCTGTTCGGTGCGGTGAACTGGTCGCCCGAAGTCATCGAGGGCGTCGAAAAGGCCTCCAGCGACCTGAACAACTCGTTCCGCGCCGAGGCCGGCGTCGGGATCATCCGCGAGGCGTTGACGAAGCACTGGCAGGCGCTGCATCCGCTGCCGATCTATTCCGACGTCCACGTCCGGCCACTGAGCCGAAAGTTCGAGGAATTGCTCACCCAGGTTGAGGCGGTCTTCGGGCCAGCGCCGGAAGGCAGCGAGCACGGCATCGAGCGGCTGAGCGACGGCCTGAAATCGCTCTTCTACCTGACGCTGATCGGCGCGATTTTCGACATCGAGCGGACGACGCCAGCGGACGTTGTTCCTGCCGAGGGCGGCCCGAAACCGCACGGCATCTCGCGCAAGGGACTGCAGGCGCCATCGCTCACCGTGCTGGCCGTCGAGGAGCCGGAAAACCACCTCGCGCCGCATTACCTCGGCCGGATCATGAACCAGCTGCGCGATATGGCCGAATCGCCGACCGGTCAGGTTCTCCTCAGCAGCCACTCGGCGTCGATCATGCGCCGCGTTGAGCCGGAATGGGTCCGCTACCTCCGCCTCCATCCCGACAGCCACGAGTCGGTCGTCAGGCCGATCGACCTTCCGCCCGACACCAGCGAGGCCCACAAGTTCGTCCGCCAGGCCGTGCTGGCGTACCCGGAGCTGTATTTCGCGCGCGTCGTCATCCTCGGCGAGGGTGACAGCGAGGAAATCGTTCTGCCGCGCGTCGCCGAATGCCTCGGCGTGCCCATCGATACCAGTTTCGTGTCCATCTCGCCGCTCGGCGGCCGGCACGTCAACCATTTCTGGCGGCTGCTCAAAGGGCTCGACATCCCCTACGTGACGCTGCTCGATCTCGACCGCGAGCGCGCCGGCGGCGGCTGGGGCCGGATCAAGTATGTCACTAAGCAGTTGATCGAACTGGGTGTTCCGAAAGATCAGTATCTGGCAATCGTGGAAGAAGACGGCACGGGTACGATCCTCTCGGATGAGAGGATAGAAGGAATGCACGAGTGGAATCTGACCCCGCTGGAGGTTCTGGACGGCTGGATAGCCAAGTTAGAGGAGCATGGCGTATTCTTTTCCACGCCGCTCGATCTCGATTTCATGATGCTTCAGGAGTTCCCGGCGGAATACCAAGCGACTGGCGACAAGGGGCCGCGCATTCCGGCACCTGGCCATCCGAAGCGCGCCGAGGTAATGAAGGAGGCCGTCAGAGCGGTCTTGAAAGAAGGCACGGACGGCACCACGTTCACCGACGCACAGAAAGAAGCCTTCTTCTGGTACCGCTACCTGTTCCTCGGGCGCGGCAAGCCGACGACGCATATCCTCGCCCTGGCGTCGATCGACGCCGCCGAGCTGGCCCATAAATGCCCGATCCCGCTGCGCCGGCTCGTGGCGAAGGTGAAAGAGCATCTGGGCATCAAGGAGGCGCAGGATGCCGCGAACGCTCAGGCGTGAGGAATGGACGCCGGTCGAAGTCCCCGAGCTCGAGCCGGCGGTTGAAGACGCCGTGCGCGCAACGTCGAACACCGTGGTCGTCGCCGGGCCAGGCGCCGGCAAGACCGAGCTGCTCGCCCAACGTGCCTGCTTCCTGCTCCAGACGGACCTGTGCCGCGCGCCGCGGCGCATTCTGGCGATCAGCTTCAAACGCGACGCCGCCCGAAACCTTAGCGACCGCGTGGCCAAGCGGTGCGATCCTGAGTTGGCGCGGCGATTCGATTCCCTGACGTTCGACGCCTTCGCCAAGGGCCTGCTGGATCGGTTTGGGCGGGCGCTGCCGCCACATTGGCGTCCGAGCGACGATTACAAGGTCGATTTCGAGATCAGAGAAAAGAAGTCAGCGGACCAACTGCGATCAATCCCGAGACGGCGGGATCTGACGCAGGCGGAAATCGAGGGGATCAAGCCGATCGCCTTTTACCGCAATCACTTCGTCGGCAAGCTGCCGATCGACGCGGTGCCGACCACTGTGGAAGAGCGCGCCTCGCTGGCCCTCTGGGAGCTTTACCTGCGTCGTCACAAGCCATCGACGCTGAATTTCGAAATGATTGACCGGTTGGCCGAGCTGCTGCTCCGGGCGAACCCGAAGATCGTGGCGGCGCTGCACGCGACCTATTCGTTCGTGTTCCTCGACGAGTTTCAGGACACGACGGCCATCCAGTACGACCTGATCAAGACAGCGTTTCTCGGCAGCCCGGCGATCCTGACGGCCGTCGGCGACAACAAGCAGCGGATCATGGGCTGGGCGAACGCGCTCGCGGGCATTTTCACCACGTTCCAGGCCGATTTCGGTGCCGTGATCATCCGCCCGGTCAGGAACTACCGCTCCGCGCCGAAGCTCGTGTGGATTCAGCAGTTCGTCGCGAGAGCATTGGACAAGGATCACCAGATCGCCACCTCCGTCGACGATGGAAAAAACGGCGAAGGTGAGTGCCGGCTGTTCGAATACCCGGACCATCTGGTCGAGTCGGAACACCTGGCGGGCCTGATCGAAGGCTGGATCAAGACCGATGGCGTAGCGCCGCGCGAGATTTGCGTTCTCGTTCGGCTGTTGCCGCAGAAATACTCGACCGAGCTGACGGAAGCGCTCGCAAGAAGGTCGATCAAGGCGCGGGTTGAATCCGAGCTTATCGACCTAATCGCCGAGCCGATCACAACCACAGTCCTCCACTTCTTCAAGCTGGCGACCGCCCGGCAGGCGCCCGAGTCCTGGGCGGCGTTGATGGATTTGCTACAGGAGATCGAAGCCGACGATTCCGAGGAGGGCGCCCGGAACTGCGAGCGCCGACTGGCCGGTTTCATCAGGGGTCTACGGCACAAGCTGAAAGCCACAGACGCGAACGAAGAGGCGGTCTTCGGCCTCGTCACGGAAGTCATCTCGTTCATCGACGAGGCCGCCTATATCGCGCTCCACCCCCAGTACGGCCAGGGAAGCTTTTTTCGGGACAACGTCAAGCTAATCGCCAAGTACCTGACCGTGACCCGCGCCAACGTCGAGTGGCGCCGCGCTATCGAGGATTTCGAAGGCAAGGGCTCGGTGCCGATCATGACGATGCACAAGAGCAAAGGCCTGGAATACCACACCATCGTTTTCGTCGGACTTGAAGATTCGGCCCTGTTTGGCTTCAAGGAGAACGAGTACGACGAGGCTTGCGGCTTCTTCGTGGCGCTGTCGCGGGCGAAGAAGCGTGCAGTATTCACATTCAGTCAACGGAGGCCGCGGAAGGTCGGCATGCCGGCCGAGGCTCAAACGCGGTCGGAGATCAAGAAACTGTACAGTATCCTGGATCGCGCGGGTGTGAAGCCGGAGCTGATTGCAAAGGAGAAGTCTGGGCATTAAGCGGCGTTGGCGTCGGGCTGGTTAGACCGCCGTACCCGAGATGCGGTGCGGCGGCGTGTTTATGGGTAGCTGAAGCGCATGCGCTCGACGATTAGGCCAAAGCCCTGCCACGTGGCTGCGTGGTTGGGTACCCGTCGCCCAAGCCGAAACGCAAGAAGACCGACTGACGCGTTGCGCCGACCTGCTGGCCGTGGTATGGCATGGCCGATGCAGCGAGGTTCCGCAGGAGGAAGGGAAACACTATGGCGCCATGGCGTCGAGCATTTTCGCGAGAGCGGCAAAAGCAGCTACCAGAGCTTCGCTGACCGCCATTTCGAGGGGGATCGCAAGCACGCAGGCGACTGGCTTCGCACCCGCGCACAAGCGTCAGGTGAATTCGTTCGTTGATCGTGAGCTTGCTCGCAGGCTCCAGAGCGGCGAGAAGACGGTCTGTGAAGAGTTGCCCTGCCTGAGCGATCCGGATTGATGGGGTGCCATTCTGATCAGGGTGATCCGGTTGAGGCAGGGGGCGGCGAGTAGCCCTTGAACTTCTGCGCAGAATCATCGTAGAAACTGACATTCGCATTTTTGAGAGCTTTAAAGATTGGATCGGCTGCGACATGGTCCGTTCCCGAGACAGACGGCAGCCAACCCTGCCTATTACCCTCATACGACAGCAGCCAATGCTCACGCAAAAGTTCGTCACCATTCATGAAAGGCTCCCATCGGCTGTGATCGAGCCCCCCGTCCACGAGCTTCTTGCTTTCCAGATCAAGTGCTAAAAGGATGACGACATCGTCGCTCGAGACAGCGAGCGCGGTTGCTGCGGGCGGAAGGATCTTGATGTGGAAAGCCATGCTGGCCCAAATCGCCCATGCAACCTCGCTACTGTGTCCGAGAGGGGCATTGGTCCCGATGATGGTGTTGACGACCGTGCCCAGCCGGTCGAGGTCGATTGATAACCCCTTGGCCTGCAATGCGAGGAGAACTTGGTAGCACTCCACGCAGGCGCTAGGCCTCGAAAGCAGTATCTGCAAGACTATGTTCTGGATCAGTTCATGCGACGAAGCAAAATCATCCCCTTTGACAATTTGGACCCACAGCCGACCGAGAGCGTATTCGATCACGTTGTCAGCCGGGTACGCCTGAGACAGTTCGAGCGCCGTGTCGAAGTAGGTCAACAAGGCACCCCGTTGCCGCCCACCGCTCGGCGTTGGCAACTCGAACGACCGGATTCTGTTGACCCAGGCCTTGTCGAGGGGCTGGAGCAGTTCGACGACCGTAGACTTGAGGGGGTTCAGCACAAGCTGGTATTCAGCGAGAATGGTCTGCAGTACGGATAAACTGCTCTGTAGAAAACCCATATTCGCACAATCATTATGTTATGGGTAATGGCTCGCAGGACGATTTCGCGGCACTGAGTTTGGTATTTGCGCGCACGCAGCGCCGAGCCCAGACGCCGCTTGAGCATCGAGTTGACCGTCTCCACCTGCCACCGTTGACCGTACTTGCGTTTGAGTCGGGCGAACCGTTGCTTCATGATCCGCCGCCAGCGGCCCGAGGGCGGCTTGTCGGTGGGCCGGCCCCGCTTCGGCGGGATGATCGTCCGCACGCCGTGGGACCGGACGGCCCGGTGGACCCGCTCGGCGTCGAAGTCCGCGTCGGCCAGCAGCGTGTCGATCCGGACGCGGCGGGCCGCCTGGGTCCAGGCCCGGCCGAACTGCACCAGGTCCGACGCCGGGCCGTGTCCCGGGACCGCCGCCAGGATCATGTGGCTTCGGCAGTCGACCACGAAGACGACCTTCGGATAGCGCGCGTAAGTCCTTGCGGGGTCGACGTCCCCGGCGGAGCGACGCTTGGCGTAGTAGCGGCTGACGTGCCGCGACTCCATCCCCGTGCCGTCGACGGCCGCCAACGGGACGCGGCGTTTCAGCGTCCCGTTCCGCCGCGCCCGCTCGAGCACGGCGTCGAACATCCGGCGACCGGGGACCGACGCCAGGAGGCGTTGCGCGGCCTTCTGAAACGTGGTGAAGTGCGGGACGGTCTTGAGCCCGATCCGGTCGCGGAGGTCGGCGTGGTCGGCCAGATGCGCCGCCAGCCCCCGATAGTCGAGGCGGAGGAACTCCTTGAGCACCAGGCACGCCAAGAGCTGCGGCTGGGTGAACTTCTTGGGGCTGAACCTGTGCCGGTGTGACGGCAACGCTTGGCAGGCCGCCTGGTAGGCGACCTGAAACACTCGCTGTGGTGATTTGCTCGTCGTCACACGTCATTCTACGACCGCGACTGGACGACGGTTCACGGGTTTTCTACAGAGCAACGGATAAACCATTTTCAGCTTCTGCCGCCGTTCGATAGGTTAGCTCGTAATCATCATAATATCTCATGCCAGCCGCGGGCTTAGCCTCGTTGTCCATCCTCTGGTCAACGTCGGAGAGCAAAAGCTCTGCGAGGATCAGCGATGTATCCGGACCAATGGGCAAGCCGACCGTTTGCCCCGAGTTGCCATTTCGCAATGCCTCATCGAGTTCGTCCCCATAGGTGGGCACCCCCCTTGGTGTCCCGCGCGGAGGGAACAATCTTGCTTTGACCGCGGACCTTCCTTCGATCGACCAAGGAATACTGTGTGTGTAGACGGAGGGGTAAAAGTTCGCGATATCAGCCTGAACCAGGTACTTTCCAGCGGATCTTCGTTCGGCTCGCGAATCGGGCAGGCTGCCGTCCTGCAGACCTGGCGTGAACGCGCGACCAAGTCCGGGCTTGCGCACTGGACCACTAAGTGTGAAATGTGATCGTTTTATCTTATTATTTATATCTGAATAATTCCTATCAATTGAATCGGTCAAGTATGTCATTGAAAGTGGATTCGGGATACTCAGTCGTCTGCGAATCCGCGACGGCCTCGCGAAGCTATAACCACAGATTTGCGTCCACCTCTTCTTCTCAGAAAGAAAGAGACTCATTATGCCAGTCGAGCCGGTTTTGATGGCCGTTGCCAAGGAAGCCGTGCCAAAGGGTGGCGGAAGTTCTTTTGGGAAATAGCCCTTGCGCAACAGAATGTCGGACACAGTAGGAGGCGCCGGCTTCTTGGTCCGCTTCGCCATTCTATCTCCCCTGGCTCTCGTCAAGCGACGATGTAGCCGTTTCCCCAAGCTATCCGGTCGTTGGCGACGCGCCAGCGGTTATTCAATCCATCGTCGACGATACGCCTAGAGCGTGTTATGAACTTTGGTCCAGTGCAGGCCGTAGGATAGGTATGATTACTCACAAGCCCTATCCGAGCGACGCGACCGATGCGGAGTGGCAGTTCGTGCTTCCCTATCTCTGCCTGGTGCGCGAGGACGCCGGGCAGCGCGTCTACAACCTTCGCGATCTGTTCGACGGCCTTCGTTGGCTCTCCCGCAGCGGCGCCCCCTGGCGTTATCTGCCCGCCGATTTTCCTCCCTGGCACGCGGTCTACCAGCAGGCTCGACGTTGGATCGACGCTGGCTGCTTCGAGGCCGTCGTCTGCGACCTCAGGGCGATGATCCGCCTGGCCAAGGACCGCAAGGCCCAGCCCTCGGCGGCCATCCTCGACAGCCGAACGCTCCGCTCCACGCCCGAGAGCGGCAACCGCGCCGGCTACAACGGCCACAAGAAGATCAAGGGGTCGAAAGTTCATATCGCCGTGGACACGCTCGGGCATTTGCTGGCGCTGGGCGTGACGCCCGCCAATGACGACGACCGGACCCAGGTCGCCGGGCTGTGCGAGGCCGTCCAGGCGGCCACCGGCGATTCGGTGGAAGTCGCGTTCGTCGACCAGGGCTACACCGGCGAGAACGCCGAGGCCGACGCGGCCGACCATGGGATTCACCTGGAGGTCGTGAAGCTGCCCGAAGCAAAACGTGGCTTCGTCCTGTTGCCCCGGCGATGGGTCGTGGAGCGTTCGTTCGCCTGGCTGGCGCGATTCCGACGCCTCGCCAAGGACTACGAGCGTCTGCCCGAAGTCCTCGCCGGCATGAACTTCATCGCCTTCAGCTTCCTCATGCTCCGCAAAGCCGCTCCGCTCCTGGCAACAAGTGCATAACACGTTCTAGTGCCTTTGGAATGGATGGCCATTTTCCAACTTCTTCTCAGGCATCGTTTGAGCTCAGCTCCCCCGTCACCTCGGCAAGCCCGTATGCAGCGTCGAAGTCGCCAAGCATCGCGTTTGCAGCGGCGTGGATTTCGGCGTTAGGTTGCACGAAGGGTAGCCTGAGCCTGTCAGACTCCTCATCGACGAGAATCCCTCGACCGCGACTCCAAAGTTTGTCCCGAAGGCCATCCTGAGCAGGGGTGTACCGGGCTGGCTCCGCCAATTTCGCCTCGATCAAACCATAACCGGCTTTTCCGTCCCCGAAATTGAGGAATAACCCGTATCTGTAGTATGTCGGATAATCCAGATAACCGGCCAGTTTCAGTCGGTCAAGTAGGACTGCGGCTGGCTTAGCGTTGTAATGCGTCTTCACCTCTATTGCCAGAATGTTTACATCCTGATCGCCGCGGTGATGTACGATAATATCGGGATTGGGCGTGTAATACACACTGTCATCGTCAAACACTTCTTGGCGATGCCATGGCAGCCTCTTGGGGCGTCCGAATGGACCGAATCGGTTGTATTCGCAATCGACCGCGATGCCGGGACAGTTCGGGCGTTCCTGCTCGAGGCGTCGATCGATGTGGAAACGGAGGTACTCTGCCAGCTTGTGGGTGACAGATCGTTCGTTCGCCTCAAGTTCCAGCAGTACTTGATCACAAGCGCGGAAGTCACGAATTGCGTCCCTCACGAGAACGCTCAGCTCGGACCAGGGGAGAAACTCCTTCGCGTTTCGTGGCTCTGTTGCCATCTCGCTCTCCGATGCCTGGATGATCAAGAATTGCGCGGTGGCTCGAACTCCCGGACACTCGCCCAAGGGCGATCTCGTTCGACTCCGAACATGATGATATCACATAAACAATCTGTAATCATAAGATTTTTGGCCGATGCGGTCGAGCAGGCTGCCGATCCGAGCAATTTGATTGGAAGACTCGATGGTTGACGGTAGCTGCGTGTAGAGATCGAACGTGTTCCAGTTCATCTTCGAGAGACCCAGGATTTCTTTGCCGAGTGTGGCCAGAGGGGTGCGCCCGGCATGACGTTGGAGGGTCAGCGGGGCCGGAATCCGCCTCTTGCCCTGGTAGTATTTGAAGCGAGGGTTGAGGGCGGCGGCCACGCCGTGACACCACAGGAGCGTCGTAAACTCATCGAGAACGATGGCCGTACCCCTTCTGACCGGAAAGTTATCCTCGTCGAATCCGCCATCGCTGTTCGGCACTGATGAAACGTACCGCAAGTGCTCGTCGATGGTGATCTCGATCATGTCCACTTCTTCCACGCCGGACAATCCCTGGATTAGACCCTCGCGTTCGTCCCGCGTGAAGGCCGTCCGCTTGTGGATCACGACGCGCCGCGGCAGCCTCATCATAGCGTCGTAGAAGAGCTGACGTATCCCGTCGCCAACGCGGCGGGCATCGTCGCGCGACATGAAAGGGTTGCCCCTGCGGATGATGGGATTCTCGATCTTGCTCAGCCGGTACTGCAATCCTTCGCCGTTGGCGCTGTAGATGTGGCTGCAGCCGAGAATCACGTGCTGTCCGCGCTCGGCGACGGTGTCGATGCTGTACCCGAGCCCGACAAATGCGGTGTCGCCCTCGATCGAGTCTAGGAGCCACGGCGTTCGCTTGCTCTTGACGTAGAGCGCTAGGGAGAGCCACCAGAGCACGCGGCACTGCTGTGGATGAGTCAGCGTGTCCTGATCAAGGAATTGGGTGGCGATCCCGCGTTGGACGCAGTACGCCTTGACGAAGTCGTGCAGGTCGAACCGCTCATCTTCGGTCTTGAACCCGCGCCACGCCGCCCACCGGATCGGGAAGCAGATGAGCATGACATTCGGGATGCTCGATGCGTGAAGGGAATCGATTGCGTTCGTGATGAGGCGCCGGAGCTCCAGAGCGCCTTCGCGTGAACCGAGTGCGGGGTCCGGCTCCGGGCACATGGTCCATCCCAGGTTTCCAGGCTGTGGCACATTCAGCGGGAGTCCGAACGCCGTCTGGAAACCCTGGAAGGGAAGGAGGTAATCACGCTCCGTCTTCAGCGGTTCCCTCGCATGGTAAAAGCTGTCGATGAACCTGCTAAAAGCTTGGGCCTCCGGCGCAGGGCAAATCACTCCGACGTTGACCTGATCGGCCAGGCCGCGTTGCGTGAGGGAGTAGTCGAATGGCCGGTTTTGAAGAACGCCTCGGATGGGGTGAGTATCCTTGACGTTAAGGGAAGCGTTCGTTCGATCTGCGAACACAAGTTCAGGCTCTTCGAGCAGGAGGCCCTTCTGCCTCACGACTCGCTCGATCTTGGGCACTACACCCGTGGCACGAGGCTTTTGGGGGTCGCCGATCCCGGCAAAGACCGGAGCCTTCTGTACGTGAAACCGGAAGCTCGATGCCACGCCGCAGGGGAACTCGATCGTCGTCGTGCCGCTCGCAAAGAGAGTGTTTCGCCAGTAATTGACCGCCTGATTGAACTTGTTGTTGTGCTGATAGCCGAGGAGCCGTTGCTTGACCTGCTTTTCGGCCTCAAGACTCAGCATCTCGCCGGACTCGGTCCGCACCAGCAGCGTCGGCGATAGGAGCAGATGCTGTGCCGGCCCGACTCTCCGCAGGGTGAGCACGACCGACTGGAAGACGTGGCAACGAGTTCCAGCCGCGTTTTCGCGTTGGTACTGCTTATCGTCCCAGAGCACTCTTCTGCCAGCAATCTTGAGTCCGGTAACTTGGGCCAGCGACTGCACCAGCGCCGTCAGTAACAAGTGAGTGACAGCGCCGTCCTCGTAGCGGAGTTCGCGTTCGTCGATCGGCGTCCGCTCGATGCTCCCGCGCAGATTATCGCGAAAAGCATCTTTGATGCCGTCGATCGTCCCAAAGGCGAGGACCTTGCCCCGGAGTGGAACCGCGACCACGGGGTGCCCTTCCGTTTTCTCCCGGAGCCATCGCCAGACGCCGCTCTCGGGCAGTCCGTCCAACTCGAATTCGAGGACTTCGGTCGGACATTCGATCGGAAACGAGTTGCTCTTGATGATCGCCGTCACCGGCAGGCGTGGAGCGGCAAATGCGGTTCGACGCAATTGGTTCCGCTGGCCTGCGGCTTCGGCGATCGAGCGCGCCTTCGTGAGTCGCTCTCCGTCGAGGCAGTGAAAAGCGAGCCGGGTCAGGAGGTCATCGAATCCCTCGGCCTGAATGTAATACGCCGCTCTTCCGTGGTTTCTGGCCGTCTGGATCAGGGAGGCGACGACCCTCGGCGGGTCCGACTCGCCGTGCCCGCACCAGAAGAGAGTTCCTGTGCCAGGTCTGGAATACGCGTCCCTCAGCGCCGACATGATGGATTCATCCCGGCCACTGTAACCGCAAACGATGAGGTGGGACTGGCTCAGCTCCTTGATCAGGCCATCTTTGAGCGCTTTTTCCTGACTCTGTAACTCCTCCTCGGTGTTCATCAACGGATCGTATCGATAGTCACCGTGGAGGGAGACGCAGAGAAGTTCCCCCGCCCTCGGCATGCGCGGCAGACGCCCCTGGCAATCGATGCCCACCTCGACGGGGGTGATTCCGGATGACGCTCCCGCCTTGGCGGTCAGTCCGTCGAAATTGGTCGTCCACACCGATTTGACGATCCCTGCTTCTGCGAGAATGCAGAGATGCTGATACCCGGTGTGCGGGCGAGCCGCTGCGACGGTGCGTTGGAAGAAGAGGCGTCGATCCTCAGGGATCGGATAGCACTGCTCGATGTAGTGGGAATACTCGCTCGGATCATCGAGGTTCGGGTGGCCGTTCGACTCGAGCCACCGCTGAATCCGTTCCTGGACGCTCGGCAACGATAGCTCGGAAAACTGGTCGCGAAGGGCCGGGTTGTTCGTGAGAAAGATGTCGCGTTTCCATTCCCAGATGCAACGCCAGGCGCTGGGCACTCCAGAGCTGATGGACGCACCGGCCCCGAGGAAGAGGGCGTGCGGGGAGGATCGGTTCACGCCGATCGACCTGACGAGAGCATCGAGTTGCAACGTGCGTTGATCTGACATGCCTCTTACTGTTCCTCGAAGCCATAAACTTCGAATTTCAACGTCCGGCAATTCTCCGTCACGTCTCGGACCAGCTTGTCGTTTGCAGGCTGCGGCAGTTCGACCTGGATATCAAGGGTGATCTGCACATCGGAGCCGACGATCCCGGAGAGGTGCTGGACGACCTCTTCAGCGATACGGGAAGCGTCGCGGCCGAGGCGAAGCGGGTCGAGCTTGACGGAGCCGTGGAACCGTCGCAGTTGGGGAGCCTGCGGGGTCACGGCGGCGGTGCGTGTATCTGGCCCGCCGGTGGAAGTGGGCGAGGGGCCGATGACTCCGCCGGGTGTGGACGTCGGGCCGTGGATCGATGTGGACCCGGCGACGGCCTCGCGCTCGGCGTCGAGCTGGGCCGATGCCACCTCGGGTTTGACGATAAGGCTCTCGGAGTCGAGGACTACCCGACCGCCCTGGCCGGCCCGGAGGCCCTTGTAGCGGCTCTTGGCCTCGTCCCAGCCCTCGGCGTAAGCGAAGGAATCGTCACGCCACGTGAGTCGCTCAAGGGCTTCCGCCACCGCCGATACGATGACGTCCTCGTCTCTTACTCGCGGTAGGTAGAGATAACGGGCCACGTCCTCGCAGAGCTGCTTGAGGCCGACGTGGTCGCCGCGCCAGAGGGGCACGCGGTCGATCTCGTGCCGGAGCCGGCTGCCACCGAGCTGCACGAGCAGCAGTTCCTCGGTCTTGAGCTTCTTGGCGGCGCGGGTGGCGAGCGACTCCTGTCCCTGGAGGCGGTACTCGGTCCAGTCGGGCTTGCCCTGCGGGTCGGGCTGGCCAGGAACGATCAGCCACTGGTAGGTCTCGGGGATGCGGGCATCGACCGTCTCGTCGGCCGTCTTGCGCTTGGTCTCGGCCTGGCGGGTCTGGAACTGGTCGAGGTTCAGCGTGACGCGGTCGTTCCAGATTGAGTTCCAGGCCAGGTATTGGCGGGCCGCGTGCTCCAGCTCGCGCAGGCGGGTGGCGTCGGCGGCGAGGAATACGAGCGTGTTCTTGTAATTCCTGGGGCTGCTGCCGCGCGAGTCGAGGATCGACGCGGACTCCTTGCGGCCCGCGCTCCCGGCGTCGCGGGCGGCATGCGGGTGGGACGGGCCGAGGATGACGAGGCGGGCTTCACGCTCGTCCGGGATGTCGCTGTTCTCGAGGCAGGCGTGGACCTTCGCGAAGTCGCCCCGCGTGCGGGCCTCATCCCGGAGCCGCTTCTGGATCTCCTGCTCCACGTCGTCGTCCGAGAGCTGGCTGGCGCGGTCGTCCGCCAGGCGAGTCACGGTCGGGACGGTCGAATACCAATAACGCTTGCCGTCAACATAGAGGTAGGTGGCGCGGTCAGTGAGCCGGCGGATGGCGTCGCCGAAGGTCGCCACGGCCTCGCCGGGCTGGACGCACCCGAGCTTCACCTGGCGCTCGTCGATCCCGCGGTTGGCGGCCCGTTGGGTGGGAGCCGACCCCATGTAGATGGTGCGGGAGACGCGGCGTGAGGCCGAGTACCGGCCGAGGTTAGGATTCTCCCGGTCGATGGCCAGCGGCAGCGAATTGGCGCCGTCCACGTCCTTTTCGATAACGGGGACCCAGTGGTCCTCCATATACCGGGTCAGCTCGAACTGGACGATCGGGTCGTCGACCGGGATCGTCGAGGGCATGATCAGCACGTTCGCGTCGTTGCGCTCCCAGAGGGAGTGGATCACGGCGGCCATCAGGCGGAGCACGCCGCGCGTGCGCTGGAACTTGTCGAGGGTGGACCAGTCGTTGTACAGCCGATCGAACAGCTCGGGATGGATCGGGTAGGCCATCTTCAGCCGCCGCTCGTAGTCCGCCTCGCGGCACTCCGGCGGGAAGTCCTGCGGCTGCTGGCCGTACCAGTCGGAGAAGGCCCGCGCGACGGCGTCGCGCGCGATGAATTGATCGCCGGTCATGGGTTGGAAGAGGCGGCGACGGACGATCTCGAAGCCCTCGTCCGGGCTCGCCGGGCGCCACGACGCCTCGACGCGCCCGACGGCGTTCTTGAGGCGGGCGAGGGCCTCCCGGCCCCGCTCGCCGCCCACTTCGATGTCTGTCACGCCGCGATCGACCCGCTGGTGGGGGCTCTCGGACGCGGGGATGCTCACGACGAGCAGGGTTTGCTTGGCAGCCTTCACCGCCTCGCTGAGGGCCTGTGCGAACGTGAACTGGGTGTCGAACGTCCCGGCGGGCAGGTCCGCCCCGCCGTGGAGCTGCCGGGCGTAGGCGACCCACTCGTCGATCAGGATCAGGCAAGGCGAGTATTTGTTGAATAGGTCCTTGAGCGTGCTGCCCGGGTTGGTCGCGCGTTCGTCATCCTGGCGGACCATCTCGTAGGCTTCCTTGCCGCCGAGCTGCCAGGCCAGCTCGCCCCAGACGGTGCGGACGACCGTGCCGTCCGGCTTTCGGTGCTCCTGACCCGGCGAAATCTGGGTGCCGACAAAGACGGCCCGGCGCACGTTCTTGGCGATCGCAATGCCGCTCTCCTTGACCAGCTCCTCGGCGCCGGGCAGGCTGCTCGCGGGGGTGCCCGAGAAGAGGTGATAGAGGGCGAGCATCGAGTGGGTCTTGCCGCCGCCGAAGTTGGTCTGAAGTTCGACGACGGGGTCGCCTCCCTTGCCGACGAGCCGGTGGAGCGCCTGCGACAGGAGCCGGCCCAGCCCCTCGGTGATGAAGGTCCGGCGGTAGAACTCGGTCGGGTTCTTGTACTCGTCCGATCCCTCGTTCTGGTAGACCTGCCACAGGTCGGCCGCGAACTCGGCCTGCTGGTAGCGGCCGGAGGCCACGTCGGGGTGGGGCGTGGCGACCTCGCGCCAGGGCTTGAGCCCCCCCTGGGGCTTCCCCTCGGTCGGCTGGTAGGACTTCTTGCGCATCTCGGAGCGGCGCTGCTCGTCGAAGATGACGCGCATCAGGTCCATGCGCATCTGGCCGACTTCGGCGGCCTTGTCGCCGGCGGAGACCGCGTTCAGCAGCCGCTCCATGGAGTCGAGGGCCCTGACGCCGTCGTTGCCGCTGAACTGTTCGTTGTGGGCCCACTGGTTGCGGACCCCCCTTAGTTCGCTGACCAAGCTCCGCTCCGACGGGCCCAGGGACTCCCGGAACACGGAGTTCCACTGATCCCAGAGCACGGACAGCAGGATCTGAGGGTCGTTCCAGTTGACCGACTGACTTGGCCCTCGCTGGTTCTCCAGCGCGGTGCGCTCCCAGTTGGCGCCCAGCCGCGACTTGAGCTCCCTCTCGACGAAGGGGCGGAGGCCGGACACTGTCAGCTCCAGGCCCTTTCCGATGCGATCGCGATTAGATAGCGCCATGAGACCTCACCACGTTAGAAGAGTTGACCTTGGGAGCCGGCCTGGCTCGTCCGCTCGGCCAGGGCGAGCTTGGAGAGTTCCGGCCAGGCGATCACGAGGCTGTTGTAGGCCAGGGCCTCGTCCGCCCATTTCTTGCGTTCGCAGATGGAATAGAGGCGGTAGGCCAGGTCACGGGCCGTGTCGCCCATGCCGCCGAGCTTGTTCAGGAGCCCCGCCGCGGCCGACTCGCCCTTGGTTTCGAGGGTGCGGATCAGGTGCTGGGTCGTCTCCCAGACGGTCAGACGCTTGTCGGTTGTCGGGTCCCACCCGTCCGGGAGTTCGGCGCGGCTGACCAGCTTGACCTTGCCGCCCTTAGCCTTGACGACGCCGGCATCTTCCAGCCCCTTCACGGCGGTGTTCTTGGCCTTGCTCAACGTCTCCGCCACGCCGAAGGCTTCCTCGGTCATCCCGAACTGCTCGAACCATGCAAGTGCCCAGCGTGTATCTGAATCGAATTCGCCTTCCTGTTCGGCGAGTACCTCATCGAGCACTTGGTTGATGATGCCTAGCGCCGTGCGGACCGTCATGGGTGAGCCGTCCGACTCGAGCACCTTGGCATAACGGGTGAAGACCGCCATGCCGGGTCCGATGGCGGCTTGCGCCATGTCCACGGGCGCGACATTGCCATGCTGAAGATTGCGTAGAGCCTGTGGAAGTTCACTCCGCAATGCGCTCATGAGCTCCTTGCGAGTCGCAATGCGAGCATCGGTAAGTCGAGGGCGACAGGCCAAGACGATGGAGGATGCAAGAGCATTGCTTGACATGCTGCGCATCCGCGTTGTTCCTTCGGTTCGCAACGGCCAGGTTCCGTCGATTTGCCAACCCGCATCAGCCAAACCTTGCAAGAAGGTTTCCCAACCCGTGGACGTACGAGCGCTTTCACTGCCGCCGTCTTCGATATCCGCGTCTTCGTCGTCTTGTGCTTGTTTGAAAGCATAATAGATTGTTGTAGGATAGCTGGAGTCGCCCTGCTCGCGCAGCGCCCTCGTTACTTTTGCCATTCCGCGCTCGAAGAACGAGCGCGCTTGTTCTTTGCCGCCCTGACGGAACGGGTCGGCGACCAGCTCTTCAGCCTTGGGAACGAGCACGGTGCCGAGCAAGTCGGGGTAGATCGGCTGCAACGATCGTCGCATCCAGACGTAACAATAATCAGACAAATCGGCGTATGGAACATTGTCGTAGTAGGGCGGGTCGGTGCTGAATATCGCCCTGAGCTTCGAAACGTTCATCCTTGCCGCGTCCGCTTGCGAGGAAAAACCGGACGGCGAAGCTGGGAGGCCTAGAGCTGTCTTATAAGCTCCATCAACGACTCCTCCGAAATCACCGCCAGCGCCAGCAAAGGGGTTCACTTCGGTGAAATCCCAAACCATTGCCAGCGCTTGCCGCCCGAAAGCCGGAGCAGACTTGCCTTCACCTGCTCTCCAACGAGCGAGTGTCGTGTTGAAGACCGCCGACTTGCTGGCACACAGCCCCAGATAAGTTGCCACCGCATTGGCGTAGGCTTGGTCGCCGTTCGAGTCCTTGAGAATCATCCTCCTGGTTTCGTCAACGAGACCACAGAGCGTTTTCAAGAGTGTTAGTTGGCGATTAGTGAAAAGATGGAAATATTTCGTCATTCCGTAGGTTGTTGGCGTCAAATAGCGCGTATCTCCTACGATGTCTGTGTCGGGCACATCATCCGGGGTGGATACGCCTGTAGCCAGTGATTCCTGTTCGTCGATGGGCGAGAGATAAACTCGTTCCTTGTGGCCCTCGGCCACGATTGCCATGAGGCGCACACCCAAGCGACCAGCCCGGCCTTCACTTCGAATGTATTCGCGAGTGATGGGCTCCTCGGAGAGCAAGCAACGATCGCCTCGCATCCGGTTGATTGTTGCAGGAGGCGCTTGCCCGTCCCCTGTCTTGACCTTGAATCGATAGGACATGCTTCGGTGATCAATAACTGGCTCGATCCATACTTTCTTGCTCCCCTTTGAAGAAAGCGCAAAGGATGTCACCAGCGGAATGTGGGCTCCTCGACACGCAGGGTTGGGGCTGGCGACTGTCCGCGCCCATAGCCAGGCGATGACAGTCAGTTCTTGGCCGACGTACTCCTTCAGGTCGGGCCGGTCCTTGGCCATTTCGGCGGTGATCTTCACCTTGGGATATATGTGACCGATCCGCTGCTCAGCCTCGTCGCGCATCCACTTCCCGTAGTAGCGGATGTCCTCGGCGAGGCCCTGGGCTCCCTGCCATCGAACGATCGCCTTCTGCTGGGCGGTCTTCGCCTGCCACTCGGGATTGACCGGCGGGCACTCTGCGAACTTGGGCGGGATCTCGATCAGGGCCTTGGTGATGAGCACCGGCACCGGGTTCAGGTCGCTGGCGTATGCCCGTAGGCCCAGACGCTGGGCTTCCAGCGGTATCGACCCGCCGCCGCAGAACGGGTCGAGCACCGGGGGCGCGTGTTCGGCGAGGAAGGCGTTCACGACCTCCAGCCGGGCCTGCATCAGCACGATCTCCCAGGCCGTGACGCCGTCGCCGGAGACCGGCCCTTTAGGATGCGCCAGCCCCTTCTTGTCGCCGAAGACGATCGTGTCCTTCTTCAACTCGCCGAGTTCGATTTTCCGCGAAGTAACGCTCCGCGCGATCTCGGCGCGCGCGGCGTTGATGACGCGGGGGTTGTTCGAGTTCTCCCACTGGACGAGCTCTTCGATCAAGTTGAAGAGCTGCGCCCGCTTGAGCCCTGCGCGGTCCTCATCGACCGTCCCGTCCGCCTTGCGATAGGCAGGGTCGCTGTCGGGGTCATCGACCAGCGAGGCGAACAGCACTGCCCGGCACGCGGCCAGTGGCCGCCGCGCCCACCAGAGATGCAAGGTGCTCGGATGCCCGTGCCGGATGGATTTCTCGCGCGCCGACGCCTCGTTGATGGCCTTCAGCGGCAGGGCGACCTCGATCAGCTTCTTGCGGTAGGGGGCGGTCATTTCTTGCGACTCGTCTTTGTTGGTTTCTTCGCCTGGCGCTTGCTCTCGGTGGCTTTGTGATTCGCGGACGTCGTCGTCGGCGTGGCGTCGACGGGCGGGGCTTGCGTCGGCGATTCGCCGAGTTCGGCCTCGATCTCCTCGACCGTCGGCAGCGCCGACCGGAGGCTCGCGGGCAGGGCGCGGGTCAGTTCGTACTCGGACACGCCGATCGGCTTGCTCATCCCGCGCAGGGCATACTCGGCGACGATCTGGTTCCGGTCCTGGCAGAGGATCAGCCCGATGGAGGGCGCATCCGTCTCGTGGCGGAGCTTGTCGTCGACGACGGCCAGGTAGAAGTTCATCTTCCCGGCATACTCCGGCTTGAATTCGCCCTTCTTGAGGTCGATGACGACGAAGCAGCGGAGCCTTAGGTGGTAGAACAAGAGGTCGATGTAGAAATCGCCGTCCCCGACCTCGACGTGAAACTGCCGGCCGACGAAAGCGAACCCCTGGCCGAGCTCGAGCAGGAATCGTTCGAGCTGGTGGAGGAGGCCCGTCTCCAGCTCCCGCTCGTGGAACGGCTCCTCGAGCGTCAGGAAGTCGAAGATGTAGGGATCTTTCAGGGTTTGACGGACCAGGTCGGATTGGGGTGCCGGCAGCAGCCGGTCGAAGTTGGTGAGGGCCTTCCCCTGCCGGAGGTGGGCCGCGGACTTGACCATCAGCAGCAGGACGTTCCGGCTCCAGCCGTTGGCGAGCGTCTGTTCCATGTACCAGCGACGAGCGGCCTCGTCCTTCACCTTCTCCATCAGGACGATGTGGTGATACCACGGGATGGACCAAAGCAGTTCCGCGGGGATTCTTGCCGCAGCCTGCGGCAAGAGCTTGACCTCTCGGTTCCTGGCCGCGGTCCTTGTGCTCTTCGTGGGACCTGGCAATTTTGCCGCAGGCTGCGGCAAAATCTCGCCCGCGTGTGGGTACTCGCGGTAGAAGGCGATCATCCGGCCAATGTTTCGCTCGGAGAACCCCTTGAGTTCCGTCAGCTCGTTGTTCAGCTCGCGGGCCAGGCGGGGGATGACGGCGGTCCCCCAGCCTTCCTGTTGTTGCCGGCCGTCGATCAGCCTGCCGATGTCCCAGTAGAGCCGGACCAGCTCGGCGTTGACGGCGAGCACGGCGCGCGTCTGGGACTGGGCGATGCGGTCCTTAATCTCCTTGAGGAGGACGGCGTAGTCGGCGGGCAGAGAAGGCTTGCTCATGCCGGCTCCTCGGATTGGGCCAGCAAGGCGGCCAGATCGTAGTTGACGCTCGTGGCGCCGAAGTCCGGCTCGCGCGTGAACGGCCGGCGCACGTAGCGCAGCTCGACCGCCTCCGACTCGCCGTCGATCAGGCCGACAGCCAGGATGAAGTCGTCGGGCTTGTTCAGGCCGGTCAGGATCTCGTTCTTGGTGACCGTGACGGTCTTCGCGCCCCTGACTCGGCCCTTGGCCTCGATGAAACGGAGCCTCCCCGTGCCCGGGATGGCCGACTCGATGTCATAGCCCCGGTTCTCGGCGCTCACGTCCCGCGGATCGTATCCGAGTCGGCGCTCCGCATCCATGACCGCCTGCATGGCAAGGCGTTCGCTCCGTTCGGTCTCCAGGGCGAAAGTCGGCGGTTCGCTCGCCGGCAGCCCGCGCAGCCGGCGCAGGAGCCCGACCGGCACGACCAGGGCCCCGCCGAGCACGACCGGCGGCAGCGCCGAGAGCTTGCGCTCTTGCTCCAACTCGGTGGTCCGCTTCTGGAGGCGGGCGGCCAGCTCGTCGGCACGCTGGCGGGCCAGCCCGGAATTGAGCTTGGCGTTGACCCGCCCGGCCAGCTCCTGGTCCTTGAGCTGGGCGGCGCGGTGGTCCCAGTAATTCACCTCCTTGGTGAGCCGGTCCCTGACGGCGGCGAGCGTCTTGGCGATCAGCTCTTCCTTCCGTCGGCGGACCTCGCCCAAGTGATCGGGAACGAGGTGGATCGCCGCGTATTCGAGGGCCTGGGCCTCCAGGTTGGACCGGACCCAGTCGGGGAAGGTGTGCGAGGCCAGGGCGTTGATCTCGGCCTCCGTCAGGGGCCGGTAGTCCAGGTACGGGGCATACCCGCCGCTGCGGACGGCGCCGTCGCCTTCGATCTCGACGAACTGCAGTCGCTTGGAGACGGTCCGACGGTTGCCGGCGCGATCCGTGCGCGCGTCCCGGATCGCGTGCTCCAGGTAGAGCAGCGCACGCGGGTCCTCCCCGGGGTCGGCGTCATCGACGAGGATCGCACCCCGCTTGAGCAGGTCACGGTGCCGCTCGATGACGAGGTCGAGCGTCGAGTCGAGGAGCGGGTGGCCGGGGCATACGAAGGCGGCCAGCGGCTTTCCCGCCTGGCTGATCAGGTCCTTCTCGAAGGTGATGCGCTCGTATCTCTGGAGTACGGGCTGACCGCGGCCGATCTGCCGGTCCCGGTTCCGGATCAGCGAGGGGACGTGTTTGATCTCGTAACGCTTGCCCTCGCGCTCGTGGATGGCGCCCCCGAGCCCGCGGAAGGCCTCCAGGAAGAAGGCGGCGATGAAGTGGGGCTGGAGCCGGCGCGCCTCTGCGCGTTCCATGTCCTCGCGGATCGCCCGGACTTTCGTGACGTCCATCGCGTCGTGGGTCAGCGCCCGGCCTTCCACCAACTCCAGCAGATGCTGGCGGTCGAGGGCCTCGTCCACGACCTGGAAGAGCCGGGCCTTGGTCTCCGGGCGGTCACCGTAGCGGATCGCGTCGAGTAGCAGCTCGCGTAGCGGCCGGTCCTCGAAGGTGAGCTGTCCCAGCACGTCGAAAACCTGGCCACCGAGCGCCTTGCGCTCCTCGTCGAGCTTCTCGAGCAGGCGATGGTAGACCTCGCCCTCGCGGGAGTCCTTGGCCACGAGGTTCCAGAGGTGGCAGACCTCGGTCTGGCCGATGCGGTGGATGCGGCCGAACCGCTGCTCCAGGCGGTTGGGGTTCCAGGGCAGGTCGTAGTTGACCATCAGGTGGGCGCGCTGGAGGTTGATCCCTTCGCCCGCAGCGTCGGTCGCCACCAGGATCTCGACCTCCTTGTCGTGCGTGAACGCCTCCTGGGCCTTGCGGCGATCCTCGCGCCCGACACCGCCGTGGATCGTGACCAGGGCTTCTGGGCGGCCGATCAGGGCGCGGATGCGCTCAGCCAGGTAATTGAGCGTATCCCGGTGCTCGGTGAAGAGGACGAGCTTGCGGCGGTGGCCGTGCGCGTCGAACATCTCCGAGTTGTTCTGGAGCAGCTTCGAGAGCTCGTCCCACTTGCGGTCCGTGCCGGTCTGGCGGACCTTGAGGGCGAGCTTTTCCAGGTCGGCCAAGAGGTCGATCTCGGCGCGGAGCTCGGCGATCGTCCGGGCGGCGGTCGCCTGGTCCAGGATGCGCTCCTCGGTCTCCTCGACCTCGGTGTCTGGGGCGTCCTCGATGTCCTCGATGTCGTCCGCGTTCAGGGCGGGGACGCCGGCGCCCAGGTCGATCCGGACGTCCTCGCCCCGCTTCAGGAGCTGCTCCTCACGGAGCCGTTTCTCCAGCCGCTCGCGGCGGCGTTTGAGGGACTGGTAGATGGCCTCGGGCGACGACGCCAGGCGGCGCTGGAGGATGGTCAGCGCGAAGCCGACGGTCCCCTTGCGGCCCTCGTTCTCCAGGGCCTCGGCCCGGTTGAACTCCTCGCGGACGTAGCTGGTGACCCGGCGGTACAGGTCCGCCTCGGCGTCCGAGAAGGCATAGCTTACGGTGTAGGCGATGCGCTCGGGGAACAGCGGCGTCCCGTCGAACTTGAGCAGCTGCTCCTTGACCAGTCTTCGCATCATGTCGGACGTGTCGACCAGGTGCACGCCGTCGCGGAACTTGCCTTCGAAGCGGTCGCCGTCCAGGAGCGCCATGAAGAGCTGGAAGTCGGCCTCCTTGCCGTTGTGAGGCGTCGCCGTCAGCAGCAGGAAGTGGCGGGTCAGCCCGGCCAATAGCTGGCCGAGCCGGTAGCGCTTGGTGTACTTGATCTCGTTGCCGAAGTAGGTGGCACTCAGCTTGTGGGCCTCGTCGCAGACGACCAGGTCCCAGTCGGTCTGCTCGAGCTTGGCCTGGACGCCCTCGTCCCGGCTCAGCTTGTCGAGGCGGCAGATCACGAGCGGGTTCTCGTGGAACCAGTTGCCGGTCCGGGCCGCTTCGAGCTTGTCGTTGGTCATGATCTCGAAGGGGAGGTGGAACCGGCTATCCAGCTCGTCCTGCCACTGCTCGACCAGGCTCCCAGGGCTCACGATCAGGCAGCGCTTCAGGTCCCCGCGGGCCATCAGCTCCTTGATCAGAAGGCCGGTCATGATCGTCTTGCCCGCCCCCGGGTCGTCGGCGAGCAGGAAGCGCAGCGGCTGCCGCGCCAGCATCTCATCGTAGACGGCCGTGATCTGATGGGGCAGCGGGTCCACCAGCGACGTGTGGACGGCGAGCAGCGGATCGAACAAGTGAGCAAGCTGGATGCGGTGGGCCTCGGAGACGAGGCGAAAGAGGGCGCCGTCGCCATCGAAGCTCCAGGGCTGGCCCTCGGTGACCACTTCGAGGCTCGGCTCGCGCTCGCGGTAGATCAGCTCGTTCCCCAAGCTACCGGCGGAGTCCTTGTAGGTGACCTCGATCGCGACGGTGCCCAGCCACTTGACGTCGAGCACCGTGGCGAGGCCCTCCGGGAGGATGCCCCGCACCGAACTGCCGCGAGTGATGTCTTCGAGCCTGGTCATGGGATAATCAATAATTTACTTTTGTGTTGATGAAAAGCGTTAACCTCTCGCCCTCCGGGACACCCGTAACGTCGCCCCGTCGCGCGCCCCCGGTGCTAGAACCAGCGATCTTGTCCCGAAGTGGGTTTTGCACGCCTGGGCTTGTCGCGGGGCCAGAGGAGGATGGCGACCATCGATTCTCCCGTCGGTCCCCGGGCGTCTGGGGGCGTCGGTATCGGAACGGCATTCACCAGGAACTTACCGCGCGCGGTGCCGACATCGAGCCATTCCTCGGCGTCCTGGCCAGCCCGGCTGCGCGCGGCCTCGTACGAGACGCTCGCCGGGTCGATCGACTTGTCGGCGGGGATGTGGGGCGTGAACTGCGCGGCGAACGCGTCGCTCACGATCGCGTAGTCCACCCGGAGCCGCTTGCGCCCGTCCACCTCTTCCCGGGGGTCGATGCCGAGCAGCATCTCGTCGGCCGTGACGCCCTCCCAGGCATCCGTCTGCGTCGGCTTCAGCTTCCATTCGAGGAATACGGCGGCGACGGGCTCGTCGTGGATCTCGGCGTACCGCCGGAGCATTGCCTCGCGGGATGCCTTGTAATCGTCCGCGAGGCCGATCAGCCCGGCGGCCGTGCGCGGCCGCGTGCGTAGTTCGTCCGCGAACCAGGGGAGCGGGAAGAGGAACTCCGAGGCGGCGCAATCGCACAGGTGCTCGACGACATCCTCAGGGTCGGACCAGTCCCGCTTCTTGGGCCGCCTCGTTTTCACCGATCGGTCGTAGCCCGGGAAGAAGGTGTGGCCAATCTCGTGGCCGATGCTGAACCGGCGTCGCTGCTCCGGTCGCTGCTGGTTCAGGCGGAGTTCCAGCTGTCCGTCCTCGCCCGGCCCGATCTCGGCGTCCTCGCTATGGGCCGGCGGGTCCGCGCCGAGGCGGATGCCCAGCAGGCTGACCAGGACCAGCATGTCGAAGGGGGGCGAGGGCTCGCCGAAGAGCCGGAGCTGGTCGATCACGCCCTCGACCTTGCGGCGGATCGCGAGCCGGGGGTCGGCTTCGCCCGTGTCCCTGAGCAGGGCCACGACGTCGGGATGCCGCTGCGCGATCGTTGGCAATGCCAAGGGACCCTCCTACTCGTCGGGGACGGCGCGTTTCAGCACGCGGTAGAGGTCGTGCCAATCGTCGGCGGTCTTCGGCTGGCCACCGCGGAACCGGGTCGTCGCCAGGTCGCGGACCTCCGTCTCGGTCAGTTCGATCTTGAGCTTCCGCATGCGTTCGACGAATTCGCGGAGGGACTCACTGATTTCGACGGTCCGGTTGTCGGCCTTGACCGAGGGCAGGCCCATCAGCTCGGCCAAGGTGATCGACAGGGCGTTGGCAATCTTCAGGAGCAGTTCGGCCGAGGGCTTCTTCGCCCCTTCCGTGTCCTGCTCCAGTTCCCAAACATAGGTCTTCGACACCCCCGCGGCGCGCGCAAGCTGGTCCAGGGTCATCCCGGCATTCTCGCGCGCCTTGCGTATCCGCTCTGCCAGCGACATCGCGGCCTCCACGGGCTGCGTCGCCACCCCACGGCGATCGCACCCTATTGTGCCTGACGCCGTTCGCTGGGGCAATACGTTTGGTCCGGTTTGACGAATTCGCCGTTGGCGGATAGAATGTTTGCTGTGACGAATGACGACCGGGTACCAACCGGGAGGCGCTCCTCGTGGGTAAGAACTCGCCGAAGTCGAAGGTCAGCGGAGGATGTTCGGACGGTGCGGTCGACGTTTTCGGCATCTCGCCCGAACTCGGAGGCGGCGGGGGAGGGGGCGACGGGTCGTCGGAGACCACGTCCTTCTCCTTCCCGCTCGACAAGCCGGTCCTGGTCCTTCTGGGCAAGCTGGTGGTCGGCCAGGAGGTCGAGTTCATGCGCGAGGCCGGATCGGCAATTGCCGCGACGGTCGGCGGCGAGAAGATCGGCTTCGTCCCCGCCTCGTTCCGGACCAGGGTCGCGGCCGTCCTCGCACGCGGGGGGTACACGGCCGTCGTCGAGGACATCGCCCATCACTCGGTCCGGGTGCGAGTCACCGCATGAGAAAAAGCCCCACTCTCGACGCCGTCGACGCTTCCCGGAGTATCCTCCAGGGCCTGTGCGCGTCGTGCCCTCGGCAAGCCTGGTGCGGCCAGACCTGGCGTCAGCAATGCGCCATTCCGGCCGACCCCGAGCATGAGCGACGATACTGGGAGTTGCAGTGGGAGCGGGTCCGGCTGGCAGGCGGTGTGGCTCCGCGGGCGCTACCTCCGGTCGGGACGCAACCGACCCTGCCGAAGGTGACCCACATCCTCGGCCGCGAAGGGATCAGCCCCGACCCGGCGTGGAGGCGGCCCATGGGGGCCTATGCCCGAAATGCGATCGGCGATCTGCGTCGGGCATGCGAAGTCCGCCCCGAGTATCTGAATAAACGTGCGATCCTGGACGCGCCCAAGTTGCTCGTGATCTCGGCGGAGGACAATTGGCTGAGCCGGTTCATGAGTAAGGTGGGAGAGCCTTTCGCGCGTTCGGCTCGTGAGCTGGGTTTCTCCGCCGTGATCGGGCCGAATCTGTCGGCCTACCACCACGCCGAACATCGGGTCTGGCTGGACAACCGGGCTGTCTGCCAGCTCTTCGCTGAGTTCTCGCTGCGTCACGGCCTGCCTGTGATCTTCCACACGTACCTGGAGGACTCGCAGGTCCACCAGGACTGGCTGGTCGAGTACCTCAGTCTCAACCCGACCCAGGCCTTCATCGCGACCGGCTTTGATTGCAAGGGGGGCAACAACCCTCGCTTCGCGGGCAGGAGGATACGGCTCCTCGAACGGGTCCAGGATCGGGTTGGGCGTCCGCTGCAGATAGTGCTCCACAACGTATTGTCCCGGGTCCGGGTCGCCCGACTGGCCCATCAGGCGTTCCCGGGGCGCGTTCATTTGCTGGGGCGTTCCGTCCTGCTGCGCTCCCTCAAGGGAAGCCGGCTGGAGTTCGACGCCTCCGGCCGTTCGTTTTGGGTAGAGACCTCCGCCGGGCACGCGCCCGGCCTCGAACTCTTCCTGCAGAATGCCCGCCGGCTCGACGAGGCCGTCGCGGACATTATCCCCGGTTTCCTTGAATCTTGAGACTTGTCCGCGCGATCGGGCGGCCCCCCTCCGCGACAGGGCCCTCATCGCTCGACCCCGCGCAGCGTTCGATGCTCTCAGAACGGCACGTCGTCGTCCGGGCCGGAGAGCACGGGCAGCTCCATCGAGGCGATCTGTTCGCCGTTCTCCAGCCGCCGCTGCAGCTCCCGGTCGACAAAGCTCTCGATGTGTGCCTCGTGCCGCTTCAGGCCGAGGTAGTCGCGGTAGGCTTGCCGGTCGCCCTGCCAGTGGCGCGCGACGGTCGTGGCGAAGCCCTTGGCGCCGATCTCGGCCATGTGCTTCGAGCCGTAACGCTCGTAGGTTGTCCGTCCGCCCTTGCGTCCTGCCGTGCCCCGATCCATCCGATGGACATAGCATCGCCATCAGCGGGGCGCAACCGCCCAGACGTGGAGCGTGTCGATCGTGGCTGAGGGCAGGCCGCCGAGCAGGTGCGATCGGAAGTTCCAACTCGGCTCGCCCCGGGGATCTCGTCGAGGTTATTGGAGCCTATTGCATGAACATGAAGTAGAGCGCCGTGCCGTACAGAGCGGCGGTCCCCCCGACAATCAGCAGCGCGAACACGAGCCGCATGGCGAAGTGGACGATGGGAAGCCATCTGCCGAGGACGTCCCAGAAGAAGGCGGCACCCCACACCACGGAGAGGACGGCGGCCAGGGCGATGTCGTGAGCAGTACTGCGGGAGAAGGACTGCATCGAATCGGAGAGATAAGGGTAGCTGAGCGCGCACGTGAGGGAGAGACCTGGCCTAGGGTCGATCGTGCGGGCTCGTGCGGAACGGCGGGGTGGCGCGGTGGACGACATCAAGGCGGAGCATAGCGCTGTTCGCGCCCGTCGTCCAGCGAAACCGGGTTGTTATCAGACAGCAGAATGATTCCTCGGATGTCGTTGCCTCGGATCGATCGTGCAGTGAACCAGCTCTGGATGGTATCGCTGCTATGTATTCACCAAGGCTCGCACAATCTCCCAACGCATCCCATCAAAGCGTCTCGGGAAGTAAATCGAGTTGGTGCTCTTGCGGTGTTCTTGGTGCTGTCTTCGCCAGTTCCGCGAGGATCGCCGGGAGCGGATTCGCCACCATATTCCGCATTCGGCCCGGGGTCGGGTACTTGCGGCCGCACTCCGAACAGATATGCGTCGGCCCAGGCACATAGGCCGCCTCACTGACGTCGAATCCGGCTTGGCCACAGTGCGGACAGTCCATCGACCGAACTCGGCCCTTCAACGATGGCATGGCGTTCTGGGCCATCAGCACCCGAACCATGTGGGGGTCGAGCTTGACGCCGTCGATGGTGACTTCGCGGAACGTGTCGTCAATCTCCGGTTCGGTCCGCCCGTCGAGGAAGGTATGGACATGGATGCCTTCCTCCTCGTGCTTGGAGCTCGTCCACAGAAACGCCGGGTTCGATCCCCAAATCTGAATGCCGCCCGGGAAATCCGTCTGCTTGACGTCTAGCGCCTTCTCGGCGGGTGCGACCCTGTGTTCCTCGAACCCGCAGGCTTCACGGATGCCCATGATGGGATTGCCGATCCCGATCACCTGGTCGTGGAAGTGCTTTCCGCATCCTGCACACAAATGGCGGCGGTGCGGATGAACGCTGAACCAGTCCTTGTCCAGGTGCGGCCAGCCGCAATGGGTGCAGGTGACGTAGCACATCGAAAAGCGGAAGACCGAGCTGATCATGTAGTAGATCGCGTCGATCTCGCTGACCACGGCGCCATCGTCGGGCAGGCCCTTCCCGCGGAGACGGACGGCCCGCTTGGTGAAGTCCATCTCCTTCGGCGAGTCCAACATCGGCCGGGCGTGGACGTGGATGCCGCGGTCCATGTCGAGCCGCGTCGTGTCGTAAGCGGCCGGGACCGCGCCCCAGAGTGCGACGCCGCCGAGATAGTTGTTCAAGTCGAGCTCCAAGACCTCGTCGGGCCGGATCGGGAAGATGTGAGATGCGCGGCACTTGCTCGCCGCCGTGCCGCCCTTCGCCGTGGCATCGGCTCGATGGACGTGGCACCAATACCGCGTGCCCCCGTCGCGGCGCTTCTCGATGGCGACGACCTCGCATGGCGCGTCCGGTCCGGCCACATCGATGGTCGAGGGCAGGTTGGGACCGAACAGCGATTTCTGCCTCGTGGACGGTCGCTGAGTCATCAGGTTGTCCGCTCCTTCCGTCGCCATCTTCGTTCTCCTTTCAAACCTGGATGGCCACCTCACTCGCCCGACGAACCGCTCCGGCCTGGCGCGACTGCCGCGCCGCCTTCTTCACTTCATTCAGGTGCGCCCGCAGCTTCTCGGCCTGCTTCTCCGTCAGGTTGCTGCACCGCCCGATGATCTTCCAAACGCTGTCTCCTTTCTTTTGGAAGACATCCTGCAGAATCTCCAACGTGAGCCGCCGCCCCTCGGCGATCTCGGCGGGCGTCGAGAGGACGATCGGGTTCGTCCCGATGACGTAATTCTCGATCCGCCGGTCGAAGTTCTTCCTCTTGTGGTGATCAAGCTCGTGCTGTTTCCCGGAGGAGTCGATAATCACGTTGCCGCTGATCTGTCCGTCCTCGCCCCGGATCAGCCGGTGCTCCGGGAAGCGGAGGTAGGCTTCGGCGGCGCTGATCTTCTCCTCGATCGCGAACCCGCCGATCACATACTGGCTGGCGGCCGCGATCTTCCCCGAGACCACGTAAATCTCGTCGCCCTTCTGGAGCTGCTTGCGGATGTCGGGGCGGCAGGCACCCAGCGTCGGGCACGGTCCCAGGTACGGGTCCTTGACCTGCTTACCCCTCTCCGGGTCGTAACCCGTGCTCGTGATGAAGATTTTGGCCTTCATGGATCAATCCTCCGGGGCAAAGCCCCAGTTCAGATTCTGCTTGAAGTCGTTCCCCTGCCAATGCTTCAAGAGCTTGTCGTGCTGGAGGCGGCCGATCACGATGCCCGGCCCGATCCCGATGGCTTCAGCGAAGTCGTAAATCTCCTCGTTGGTCAGAGTCCTGCCGTGAATTCGGAGGAATTCGACTAGCGCCTTCGGTGGAATGAGCGTGTCGGCCGAGAAGCGGTCTGCTTCCTCCTCGTACTTCGCCATATCCGGGTCAACGACCTCGTCGCCCATCTCCTCTGCTGCGTTGTCGATCACGAACGTCTGCCGCCCTCGATGTAGAAGGATATGGCCGATTTCGTGGAAGAGGGTGAACCAGAATTGGTCATCCGTCTTGTATCGGATGGTGAGGGCGATCAGGGCGTGCTTCTCGTCGAGCCACCGGGCACAGCCGCTGATCCGCGTGCCAGGCAACTCCGGCACGAGCACGAGGGCAACCCCGGCCCGCGCGCAGATCGCGATGGCCTCTTCCCAGGCCTCGCCGACCTTCTTTCGCGTCAGCTTCCGCAGCTGCTCCAACGACGACCGGAACCGAGCCTCGTCGAAATCCGCGAGACTCAACTTGGCTGCCTCGATCTCGGCTTCGCGAACCCATGCCGAAACGGCTTCCTTCCGTGCGTCGAAGACCTGTGTCTGGCGGAAGGCGACCGGCTGAGCATCCCATCTCGACTGCCAGGCAGCAGGCGATCGCACGCCGAAGAAATCCAGGAGGGCTTCAGCGTCGGAGATGCCCTCCGCCAGCGTGAACTGGAACTTCTTCATCGCCTTCAGGGGGAACTGTCGGCTCCACTCGATCAGCGACGGCGACTTGGCCGATTCCTGGGCGCCGGTCGCAAACTTGACGATGTCGCTGATCCGGGCGGCAGTGAGCGGGACGGCGGGGGCGGCTTCGTATGCGGCCTTGGCCTCCTCGGGCGAGAGCGGGCTGAACCCCTTCTTCCTTCGGAGCTTGCCGATGGCGCGTTCCCAAGCTTTATCGGCGTCCGAATTCATGGGTTGACCTCTGTGGGGTCCCGGAGGGTTTCCAGTTCCTGGACCTTCTCCCGGATTTTCTTCCACACCTTGCTCCGCGTCGCTTGGACCACGTTCTTCTTCTTGTTGTGTTGCCTCATGAGCAGCGCCGTGTCCGCTTCTCCGGGACCTCCGGCCGCGACGTCCGCCCGGGCCACGATCTGCTCGAACCCTTTCAGGTCGTAGTCGATTATCCGCTCCAACTGCTCCAAGTACCAAGCCGTCCGCGGCGAGAGCTGATCGTCGGGGTCGTCTGACACAGGATCGGGTGGATCGAATTCCAGTTCGCTGGCCGGTTTCTTATTCACGCCCTTGAGGATGTCCAGCGCGGCGCGATGTGCGATCGTCTGAAACCACGGTCCGAACGGCTCAGTCCCTTTGAATCGGTGAGCGTTGTTCCACAGCTTCAGGGCGGCCCTGTTGACCGCCTCGTCGATGTCGGGATGTTGCAACTGATGCCGGAACCGGTGACGGAGATCCCCGGTGACTTTCGGTGCGTGTCGCTCCATCAGTTCGGCCAGCGCGCGCTCGTCCTTTTTCTCCGCGATGCGGCGGACGAGCGTCGCGTCGTCGTCTCCTGGCGTATCACCCATCGCTTGGAGCCTCCGGCCTTCCACCCTCCAATACGACCGCCTCTTAACCAGAACCGCGAGTTTTTTTGCGACCAGACCAAATGTCCAGAATAACGAGCTTCTGTTCGGCCGTCGCCGGAAAAACTCACCGGGCCGGTTAAGCGGCCGCCGTAGGGTGCGCCAACGGATTCTGGCATCCGGTGCCGCGGCAGTTTATAAAGCAAGTCGACACGGACGACTTGGCCACGAGGAGCGACCCCCATGTTACCCACCGATCTTGATGGCCTCACTCCCC